>Ga0307474_10000392_pt1 | contig 31628 bp, 24 predicted proteins | sample atmos_gasesECM1C_2_FD_203312 | JGI IMG/M metagenome (GOLD analysis project Ga0307474, IMG submission 203312) | Hardwood forest soil microbial communities from Morgan-Monroe State Forest, Indiana, United States - atmos_gasesECM1C_05 | ecosystem: Environmental > Terrestrial > Soil > Temperate... | reverse complement strand
AAAACGAGGATCACGCCCAGGCAAAGACTCTGTATCCTGGTCCCAAGATTTTGAAAGTTTGCACGTTCAAAGTTCGCGAGGAGTTCCAAGGCGAGAAATTTGGGGAGCTTTTACTCAAACAGGTGCTTTGGCACGCGCAACACAACGGCTATGACCTCGTCTACCTCACGGCTTTCCCGAAGCACCAATTCCTCATCACGCTCTTGAAGTACTACGGCTTTGAGGAGACGCAGACGCAATCGAACGGAGAGGTCGTGCTAGAGAAGCGCTTACTGAGGGGACCGCTGCCAACACTTCCTGCTGCTGCCATCGACTTCGACAAGCAAAACTATCCGCGCTTTCATGACGGCGGAGCTGTTCAAAAGTTCTGCGTCCCTATTCGCTCGGAGTATCACCGTCAACTCTTCCCTGAGATCGCTTTCGGTCCTGAGCTTCCGCTGTTTCCAAAAGAGTCCTTCTGGCCAGTTTTGAAGCAGGGCGAGTCCCGTCTGCCAGGCAATACAATCCGCAAGGTATATCTATGTAGGGCGAAGACCCAGCAGATAAGGCCGGCGGATATCCTCTTCTTCTATATGTCAAAAAACGATGGGTACGCGGCAAGTCAATCGATAACAACCGTCGCCATCGCAGAGCAGCTTAATCTTGTGAACAGCACTGACGACCTAGTGAGGCTGACCGCCAAGCGATCGGTGTTCTCGGCTGAAGACCTGGAAGCATGGCGCGCCACACCAGAGGAGCCCGTGAAGGTGATTGACTTCCTCCTCATAGGGCACGTTGACCCGCCAATCCGGCTAACACAACTCCTAGAGGAGCGTGTTCTCGCTGGGCATCCGCAGTCCATCATGCAATTCTCGGAGGACCGATACAGGCGCCTCAAACCGCTGCTGCGCCTGGGATTCGATTTTTGAGCGTCATTTCCCCACAACTTTGCCTCTCTGTTGGGTCGCGAGGCGCCGCTCTCTGATCACTACGAATGGCACGCCCGCGAGAGCGATGGCGAGGAGGGGAGTGACAGCCCCTCCCTCGCGGCTGGGGACCGGATGGCTATAGGATAGCGATGCGCCGGCGGTGACTGGCCGCCGCCCTGCCGGCCCGCAACGTGGGCTTTTTGTCGGCAACGACCTGGTTGATGATCCGAATGATCTCGAATCGTGTGTCGATGCCGGCGAAGTCGCTGGCCATCTGCGAGGCGCGCAGACGGTAGGCGGGTCGATCGAGCACGGTGCGCACCGCCTGGCGCAGCGCCTCCGGCGTTGGCTCGTTGGTTGCCAGATTGATCCCGACGCCGGACCACGCTACGCGTGCATTGACGTCGGCCTTGTCTTCGGTCAGTCCGGCGGCGACCAGCGGAATGCCGAACCTCATGGCCTGGTTGACACTGCCATAGCCGCCATTGGTCACGAGCACGCTGACCCGGGGCAACAGCCATTCGAATGGCAAAAAGCTGGCAACGCGTGCGTTGGACGGAATTGCACCGGGGATCGCTTCGACCGGGCGGCCGCCGGCCGTGGCGACCACGAGCACGTCGGGCTCGTTGGCCAATGCAGCCAGCGTCGGGGCGACCAGCAAACCGAAATTATGATTTGCTACCGTTCCCTGCGTTACCAGCACGACCCTGCGAGAGCCGTCGAGCTCATCGGCCCAAGGAGGCAACGGGACCTGGTCGGGAATAATCGGAGGCGTCCCGACGAAATGTACGGACGGAGGCATCTCACGCGGAAATTCGAAGCTCGGCACCGACAACTGCATATAGGCATCGGCGAGTTCGATGACGGAATGGAACAGTGGCATCGATATTCGGCCGCTGCCCAGGGTTTTCAGCGCCTGATTCACGCGATGTATCACCGGCCGATCGAAAGCCTCATCATAATCCCGGGCGACAGTCGCGTATTCTTCGCGCTGTTCCGCCGTCGTTGCAGGCGGCAGACCAAGAAAGTTCGGCGCGCCGTCTTCCCTTGCCCAATGCAGAATTGATGTGCCGCAGAGAACAATCGGAGGCCGCTCTGCTCGCAACCCTAGCAGCATCGGCAACACGCCGAAGAACATGTCGTCGCCGACAATGACGTCGGCCGGGAATTCCCGCAGCGACTGCAGCAGGCCCTGGTGCTGCGCCACGATGGGGTCGGCGAAGATGCGCTCGCAGGCGACGCGCAGCCATTCGATCCCCGGGGCAATGTTCCTGAGTTCGGGCACCGAGAGGACTTCGCCCGGATCGAGATCTGCACCGGGGGGAAGCGCAAAGAATTTGGCTCCGCTGCTTTCGATTCGATTGCTGAAAGCGGTGCCGGTCAGGAAAGCGACCTCGTGACCTTCGGCGAGCAGCATGCGCGAAATCGCAAGCAGCGGATTGAGATGTCCAGTCGCCGGAGTTGAAGGGATGAGAATTTTCATGTGGTCCATCCTCTGTTGTCGAAAAGGAGCAACCGCCTCGTATTGGTGGCCACTCGACGGAACAGGGGGAATTACCGATATTGCCGTTACGGCTTGATTTCCGCCCGGCGCGAAATGGTTACGGCCGCAACGCGTCATGGGCTTGCCAACACGCAGCAGAGCCGTTGATCGAACGGTCATTTCGATGTGCTGCTTGTCTGGAGGCTTTTGCGCTATTCACAGGGTGATCAGCGCGGTCTGGACCGTCAAAGCGTAAGAGATTCAGCGTCTGGGCGAGCGAGCGTCGGTCGGCGCTGCGGCCGGCCTTCGATCTGCGTCAGCGCGGAGCTATGGGCGAACGCCATTGCAATCTCTTCGGCAACGATCGGCCAGCGCACGACGTCGGAAATGCCGGCTGCCACCAATGCATCGGCGCCGATTTCGATCGCGGCCTTGGAGGCAAGCACAATCGGAAGGCGCGGAGCGGTGGCGTGCAGGGCAGCAGCCAATTCGAGTGCGCGCGCGGCCAACCCGAGGTTGCCGATCACCGTCATGTCGAAGCGATCTGCATCGGCTCGGCAAGCAGCCAGTGCGGCATCCGCGTTGGTGAAGCCGACCGGTTCATAGCCGAGTGCGGCGAGCATTTCCTCGTCGCGCAGGATGCGTTCGACATCATGGGCCACGATCATGACGGTCTCGCCCTTTCCGCTCGGAAACGCGGCATCATCAGGCGCCGACATTGGCGCGGCGGTTGCTCTTGGCAACCAGACCTCGAAACGGCTTCCTTCATTTGGCTTGCTCTGCACGCTCACCGTTCCGCCGTGCTCGTGGATGATCTCGCGCACGGTCGCCAGTCCAAGGCCGTTGCCGCTCGGTCGCGTGGTGAAGAAGGGCTCGAAAATGCGCCCCAATGTCGCCTCGTCCATGCCGTGGCCGGTGTCGGTCACCGTGATGCAGACATAGTGGCCGGGCCTGATCTCGTCGTGGCTGAGCGCAAGGGGTTCTGGAACCTCGTGCAGCTCGGTCGCGATCTCGATGCGGCCGCCGTCCTGCATTGCATGCGCGGCGTTGTTGCAGAGGTTGAGAATCACCTGCTGTAACGGAGCATCGTCGCCGGATACGATGGTCGCGACCGGTGGCTGGCGGATGACGAGGTCGATGCCCCTAGGCAGCGAGACGCCGAGCAGCGTTGCTGTCTCGGCGATCAGGGCGCCCACGCTCAATGGCTTGCGGCGGGCGTCACGCCGGCGCCCGAAGGCCAGTAGCTGGTCGACAAGATCCCGCGCCCGTTCCGCGCCTCGACGGATCGCAGCCAGATTGTGCGCAAATCGCGTATCCGAGCCGCCATGCTCCTCCATCACTTCCGAATGGCCAAGAATGCCGCCCAATATGTTGTTGAAGTTGTGCGAGATGCCGCTGGTGAAGGTGCCGATCTTCTCCAGGCGCCGCGCCTGCCGCAAACGCGTCTCGAGCCGCGCGCGTTCGTTCTCGATCGTGCGCCGCTCGACAGCCTGGAGGATGGTGTCGAGCGCCATGCGAACGAGGGCATGCTCGCCGCGCGTCTTGATGCGGCAAGCTGCTCGTCCGACCGCATCAAAGCCGAGCGCAACCTGGGCGCCGTCCTTGCCGACATTCGTCGCGCAGCACCATCCCCCGAGGCCGAGTTCGAGGAATCGCGCCTTGCTGTCTCCGATGGGCATCCGGCTGACGCGGGGAATATGAGCCACGGAGCAGGTCCCCATCCGGATCGCAAGCTCAACGGCTTCTGCCGGCCAGCCGGGAGGAGGAGGCAATCCGGGCCTGTGCCAGAGGTGGAGACGCGGCGCGGGACCGGACATCACGAAATAGGCGCGATCTGAGCCGACGCATGCAGCCAGGTCTGCGACCGCCCGGTCGATTTCGGCATCGATATCCTGCGGCCGCGCATTGATGAAACGCATGGATATGCCGGCGATCACGTGCTCGAACGCCACGCGACGTTGTAGCGCGTGGGCGCGTGATCTCAGGCGAATGCCAAGGTGAACCAGGAACGCGACCAGGATCAGCGAGGTCGCGTAGAGCAGCCCGCGATACCACCGGGCTTCCCTTCGCGATGCAACCTGGTGCTTCACGATCAAGCCGCGAAGCGCGTCCTGTTGCTGCGTCTGAGGCAAGGCGCGCATCGCCTTCAATGTGCCATCGACCGAGGGCAGTAGCCCTTGAAGCAATCGTCCGTGCGCGAGTAATGTGTCGACGGAGCCTGCGAGCCCCATCCGGCTCGCCTGCACGTCGAGTTCATCGATGCGGTTCTGGACCTCGCGCACCGATCCCGACGATGTATCGAGCGCCAGATGCAGGATTGCGGCCGAGGCGGCGGTGATCGACCGGTCGAGATCCGGCGAATCCGATCCGAGGCGGAAGCGTCCAAAGAACGCCAGCGAGTTCTGGAGCAAGGCATTGTTGCTCTTGAAGGACTCGATCAGCTCTTCCTGGCGATCGATCGATGCGGCCAGCCGATCGATGGCCGCATTCGTCTCGGCATCGATCGCGGATGTGGCGCGCAGACGGTCGAGCGAATCGCGCAGCGCGTTGATCTCCTTCACCAGCGGATCATAGTTGCGCAGCGTGCCGGCGCGCGCTGTGAAGACATCGCGATATAGAGCGTTCTCGATCGTGACGAAGTGATCGAGCTCGACGAGCGCGCGATCGAAAAGCTCGGCCTTGGGATCTGCCGCGCGCAGCGACAGCCAGGTAAGCAGCAAGATCAGCGCGACGAAGATCGCGACGGCTTGAGCCGCTCTCATGGCGAGGCTCCGACGACGGGAGAGCCGCGGTAGTTTCCGGTTAGCGTCTGCAGAAAAGCGACAATGGAGCTCAGTTGCTGATCGGTCAGGGTTCGGTCGAGTTGCGCCGCCGCCATCCGCCTCACGGCTTCTTCGAGCGTTGCGGCACTACCATCGTGAAAATAGGGCGCAGTCGCCGCGACATTGCGCAGGCTCGGCACGCGCACCCTCTCGGGCGGCCCCGCAACGAGTGGACGAAATACGCCCTGCCGTTCGAGCAGATTACCGCCGACATTGACGCCCTGATGACAGGAACTGCATCCGAACGACTTGAACAATCGATAGCCTTCGAGTTCACCGGCCGACAGTGCCGACGCATCGCCGCTGAGCCACCGGTCGAACCGGCTTCCCGGGGTAAGGAGGGATCGTTCGAAGGTCACGAGCGCGTCAAGGACACTGTCGCGCTCGGGCGGCCTTCCATAGGCGGCCCGGAAATCCTTGATGACATCGGCATCTGCGTTCAGCTTTCGGACAACCTCGTCGACGTTCGTGTTGAGCTTGGCGGGATTTTCGAGCGAGGATTCGGCTTGCGCGGCGAGCGAGCGCAAATTGCCCTCCCAATTGAGCCTGAAATTGAGGGAGGCGTTAAAGACCGTCAGGGTGTCGAACGAATCCGAAGCTCTGTTGGCCGCGGCACCGTTGGTGCGGATGTTGTGGCAGGACGAGCAGGAGAGCTTTCCGTTCGCAGACAAACGCGGATCGTTGAAAAGGCGTTCGCCAAGCGCGAGCTTGAGCGGATCGGCAACGGGCGGCTGCGGAATCGGAGTGATTGGCTCTTCTTCGGTCACTGGTCTCGCTGGCGACAATTCGAAGGGGCGCGGCGGTGCCTGCGCGACCGCCACGTCCGCGAGTACGGCGCACAAGCAAATCCAGCCGAGCCAATGGGAGGCGCGGAAAAGGAACACAAACGCCGGCGGCCCATCGCGCATCATTCGGGCCGGGCTCCATGCCTTGCGATGTATACGCTATCGACCCGGGAGATACCGATGTCGCGTAGCAAGCGATCGTCGAGGTTTCGCAGTTCGGCAATCGCTCGGCGCCGGGCGTATTCCTTGCGGAATCTCGACAGCAGCAGAGCCGCGGCCGCAATGATCGCGGTACCCCAGCCTGAGCGTGCGCCAGGAGTCTGCTCGGATCGAACCGGGCACATGGCACGTGCACAAGGTTGTGCCGCATTCGGCCGCGAAGCGATTTCACCCGCTCTGATGTCTCCCTCCGTCTCCGCCAAGATTACGTGCGGGGTGGCTCTCGACGAATTGCTGGGACGAACGGGCGGCGCGGATGGCATTGGAGTGCTGGACGCTCCGTGGCTCATAGCCGTGGGTATCCCGTACATCCCCATGGCGTAGGCGACGCATCCGGTAAGTGCTTCCGTGAGCATCCACGAGGCGATGGTCGAAAGGATGTCGCCGGCGGAATCGACCAATTGTGCCGCGGTGCTGAAGATCGATCGGGACGCAACCGGGACCGCCGCGACTGCGAGCCGCGGCGATGACGCTTGCTGCGGCCGCGCGCGCGGCGTTTTCTCGTCGTGAACGCGTAGGTGGGCGAACGGAGGTCCATCGATCTGGCGCGAGCGTTCTGCTCGCGACCGAGACCTGACGTAGGATCTGGCGTAGGACAAGTGCTTTGCGACTGGCATTGATTTCTCCCTGAGCGTGGTGGTCAGGGAGAGTCTGTCGCGCGTATGTTTCGGGACTATTCCAGCGCCGCGAATTAAGGCTACGGCTGTAATTCGCGACCTTGCCCTCGCGACGGCAGCAGACGTTGGTCCACGTTGGCGACGTGGATCCGGCTTAACTTCCGGTCGTGCCCTGAGTGCTATCGTCACAGCGGCTCGACGGGGAGCGAAAAGATGTAGCCGACGCCGCGCTCGGTTCGGATGACGGACGGCGTGCTGGGATCAGTCTCGAGCTTACGCCGCAGCCGCAATACCTGCACGTCGATGCTGCGGTCAAAGACATCCTCGTGAATGCGGGTGGCCTGCAGCAGATGCTCGCGGGACAGCGGCCGTTGCGGCGAACCGAGAAATGCGATCAGGAGCGCGTACTCGCCCTTGGTCAATGCAACCAGCTCGCCCGCGGAATTGGTCAGGCGCCGGTTGCGACGATCGAGCTGCCAGCCGCCGAATCGGCAGCGGCCTTTCTCCATGTCCCGTTGCGCATTGGCTTGTCCGGCTTCCCGGCGTCTTAGCACCGCGCGGATACGGGCCAGCAGCTCTCTGAGGCCAAACGGCTTGGTGATGTAGTCGTCAGCGCCCAATTCGAGCCCGACCACGCGATCGACCTCGTCGCGACGTTGACCCGTGGTGATGATGATAGGGACGTCGGACTGCGCGCGTATCTCGCGAAGCAGATCGAGCCCGTCTTCGTGGCCGAGCCGCAGGTCGAGAACCACCAAGTCCGGCTGGCTGCGCGCGAGCAATCCACTCACCTCGTCACGCCGGCTGGTGGACACGGCCCGGATGTCGTGATTCTCAAGATAGTTCGTCACCAGATGCCGCATGGTATTGTCGTCCTCGACCACGAGGCATGTCGGCGATCTGCGGTCTACGCTGGCGCTTGCAGCCGATGGTTCAAACGATACAGCAGTCTGGTCGTCGAAGCCGCTTTCCTGAGAGCGTATCGATCCGCTTGGGCGGGGCGGACCACTTTCGCCACTTGCCGTCATCAAATCTCTCCGCCACCCAGGAACCGTATATTGCATGCCAGCTTGCACCGCAGCACACGTTTTGGAGAGCAATGCGTGGTCGGGCGGAGATGCGGCAAAAGCGGAGACGGCGGGTTACAGCCGTAACGCAAGAAGCCTGCAGTTCTGATTTCGAGCCCGGCATGCGGCAGGACCCGGATTGTCGCGCTTTTACGTGCGTCGTTACAGCTGCAATTCATTTTCGGTAGGTTGAAATCGCGGGGTAATCGGACCCGATCAGGTTGGAATCACCTAACGCACCCACAGGAGATTCCAATGACGGTGCTTTTCGAAACGTTGATCCAACGCGCACAATCCCGGCCCGACGGCACGGCTTTCATCTTTCAAGAAGATCTGTGGACCTATCGGCGGCTTGCTCGTGAATCCGAGCGTGTGGCGCGAGGTCTTGCCGCGGCTGGTATCAAAGCCGGCGATCGCGTCGCACTGCATATGATGAACCGGCCCGAAATGCTCGTCACCTATTACGCGTGCCTCAGGCTCGGCGCGATCGCGGCGCCGCTTCGTACCGCGTTCAAGTTTGCCGAGCTCGCGCCCATGCTGCAGCGGCTTCAGCCTGCGTTGTATGTCGGCGAATCCTCTCTCTATCCCAATGTTGCCGCCTTCGATGCCGCGGTCCTTCCTCTTAACAAACGCGTCGTCATCAGTGACGCAGGAGGAAGCCATGGTGTGCAATCGTGGGAGGCGCTGAAGCAGTCAGAACATGCGGATTTGCCGATCCCACCTTCAAATGAGCCAGCAGTGCTGCTCAATACCTCCGGGAGCACCGGTCAGCCCAAATTTGTCATGCATACCCAGGATACGCTTGCGGCAACAACGCATCTCCTCTCCAGGCATTGGGCCCTTTCAGCGGATGACGTCGTCATCTCGCCGATGCAATTGGCCCATGCGAGCGGCCTTTTCTTATCGCTGAGCTTTGTCCAGGCAGGTGTGCGCTTCATCATGCTCCAGAGCGCCGACCCGGACACCATCCTTGACAGCATAGAATACCATCGAGGTACCTGGCTGCTCGGTTTTCCTTACCAATATGCCGGGCTACTTGAGGCGCAGCAGGAAAGGCCGCGCGACGTGTCGTCGCTCCGGATCTGTCTGACCGCAGCCGACGCGTGTCCGGTCGATCTGCAGAAGCGGGTCACGGCAGCCTTGCGAGCACCTCTTTGTAACGTTTGGGGAGCCACCGAGGTTGCGGGGCAGCTGACCTACGGACTGCAACCCGGATCCGTGGTTCGCCTCACCCAGGACATCCAAATTCGGCTTGTGGATGACAATGGGACTGATGTTACGCATGGAGAGATCGGTGAACTTCTGATCCGCGGAAAGAATGTTTTCGTCGGTTACTGGAACGATCCGGCGGCAACTGCTGATAGCCTCAGGGACGGCTGGTATCACACCGGTGACCTGATGAGACGCGGCGAAGGCGATGAGCTCTGGTTCGTGTCGCGCAAGAAGGACATCATTATCCGTGGTGGGACCAATATCTCGCCGGCCGAAGTGGAGGAGGCTTTGGCTGCCTGCCATCCGGCAGTGGAAGAGGCGGCTGCGGTCGGCAAGCCCGATCCGGTACTCGGCCAGCGCGTGTTCGGTTTTGTCAGGCTCGCGCCTGGCGCGAAGGAAAGCCTCGTCACCGAGATTCTTCAGAACGTCGCGAAGCGCCTTGCACCCTACAAGGTTCCCGAAGGTCTTCGGGTGATCGATGCGTTACCGCGCAACGCGCTGAGCAAGGTCGACCGCAGGGCGCTGGAGAGAATGGTTGACGAAGAGGAAAGTCACCCCACCGTCTCGACCCGACGCCGCAGATCGGCAGGCCTACGAGGTTCCCCCGCAAGAGCTCGTGCCGAAGCGCTCCCTCAAGGCCGTGCTACGCGTTCAGAGTTGTGAAACGGAGGTGCCGCGGCGTACTGGATTCCCGCCTTCGCGGGGAATGACAGTGTTTGTGACCGAGGCGGTCGGGACGAGTCGCACCAACGGGCCGCACGAACGCGCGACCCGTTGGTTCCACCCACCCTTGCAAAGCGCTCAGTAGCGGGCGGCGACCGGCGGCCCGCCCCAGCCGCCGAAACCGCCAAAGCGGTAGTTCAGGCGAACCAGGCCGATATCGGCGTTCTGGCTGATGCGCTCCGACTCGAAGAACAGGCCGCCCGGCGTGGTGAGAGTAAGGGTGTTATTGCCCAAGAACAGATGGTCGTACTCGACGCCGATGGACCAGTTCGGTGAGAAGCCGTATTCAAAACCGGCGCCGATCGTACCGCCCCAGCGGGTGTTGTTTGCCGCGCCTATCAACAGGTTAGTGGTTCCATTGAATGTTTGGAACTTGTCGCCAACGACCGCGGCACCGCCCTTGACGTAGAACAAGGCGTTGTTCCAGGCGTAGCCGACCTGACCAGTCAGCAACCCGAATGCATCGATCTTCGAACGGTTGTAGTCGGGCGCAAAGAAGGTGCTGACATTACTGCCAGTGAAGTCGGCCCAGTTGCCCTGACCCTCGACACCGAACACCCAGTTGGCCACCTGCCAGCGGTAGCCGATTTGACCACCAACCGTGCCGCCGGTCGCGTTATGGCAACCTTCCGCCACGAGCAAGCTCGTTGCTGGAGTGACGAAATCCCAGCACTTGTGCGAGGAACCGCCGCCGCCGTTGATGCCGATGTAGAAGCCGGTCCAGTCGTAGATCGCAACAACCGGCGCAGGTGGTGCCTTGACATAGGGCCTCGGAGCCATATCAGCCGCCGAAGCGGGGGCGGTCATGCCCAGTGCCAGAAACCCAACGGCAGTCCAAAGGAACTTCTTCATCAGACTTTCTCCATCCCCTGGCTCGCCCCGTCGGAACCGACAGCCACACTCCCGCGGCAGAATTGATTCCGGATTCCTGACGCAAGCTAATCCACTTAGCACCGAATTCCTGTAGCCCGATTGCAACGGTGGAGTTTTCAACTGTGACGAGAAGGGGGCACTTGGGTCACGGCTTTTGACCTGCATCGCGTCGCTCTTCCGTGCGCGTTTCTCGCGTGAGAGATGATGGGCGTCTTACGATTTGGTTGCGCTGCCTCCGTATGCAGAGCGGCGCATTACGCTGTCGCTAATGCGCCCTACCAACCTCGATTCAAGATCGCGCTTCTGCCAAATGGGGCGATGTTAACTTCGCTGTCAAGAATCTGTCGCCTTTGTCATTTGAACATCACGGCCAGCTTCCTCTGGAATACCGCGGCGAAGGCGGAGTTAACACCTCCGGCTGAATTGCTCGCGTTAGGAAAGCAGGAGGCACAAATGATCAATCGACCGATCAGGTTCGTTGCACTGGGAATCCTTCTGATAGGGCTGACTGGCGGGCCCTCGCTTACGCCAATCTTTGCGGCCGGCGGCGGTGGAGGCGGTGGGGGAGGAGGAGGTGGTGGCGGCGGAGATCCTTACGGCGGCGCGTATTCCAATCCAAACCCGCCCTCGTCTTATCCGAACCGGTACAATACAAAAGCGACCCATCACAAGAGCAAGAAAACCAATAACCAGTCGTTCCTTGATGATCCCGCTTTCAAGCAGGGATACCGCGACGCGTATGACACGATCTACGACCGGCATGACTATGCGGCTGCGATCGACCGGCTCCACGCGCTCGGTCATGACGACTACGCCAATGTCGCCAACCTGATCGGCTATTCCTATCGCAAGCTTGGCGACTACAAGCTCTCCCAGGTCTGGTATGAGCTCGCGCTGAAGTCCGACCCGAACCATGTTCTGACATGGAACTATTACGGCTTCTGGCAGATCGAGCAGGGCAACCGCGAGCAGGCGGAATATCACTTGAGCCGGATTGCAGCGATCTGCGGCACCGATTGCGCCGAATATCGCTCGCTCGCTGCCGCGCTCGAAGGGCCGCCCGGCACCAGTCTCGTCTATTGAGTTGGAACGGTCGGCGTACACGGCAACTACCGGGTAGGACGGGTTAGCGTAGCGTAACCCGCCGCGAGGCTGCGGAATGGCGGATTACGCTTTCGCTGATCCGCACCCTACGGCTACTGCGCTTTTCTGTAGCTTGTTACTTGTTAGGAGCTGAGGCTTTGCTGCTACCGGAGCCCTCAACAGAAACGGCGCTGTTAACAGCGCCGTTCTGGTGCACCAAACGCGTGGAATCGGCCCACTTCGACTGGCGCTGGCGGGAGCGACCCGCTCTGGCTCTGCTGGCGTGGGAGCCCTGTCGCGATCCGTGGATGACGTTACGCTCCATCGGGGCGGAGTCAACAAAATTTAACGTTCGGAAAAAGAAGCGACATCTGGAACGCTGGTAGGCACCCTGCGGACTACGGACCTGACTGACGGCGGCGAGCGTCGATCGACCGGAAGCGCCAGTGAAGACCCCGAGCAAACCCCAAGCCTTGCGATGGGAAAACCCTATTGCTCAAGATTCCTGCATCGCTTGCGGCGCGAACGCCGGTACACTCCGAGACCGCCGCTTGAGGCTTGCTCGCCTGGATTCCGTGATCCAGCGCTTACGGATCAACCCTGACGCGCCAGCTCATCAATGTGGCGGCGATGGCCCGGTCCTGCGCCCCCAGCCTCCGCCGGGCCATCGCGCCAACGCTTCGATTCAAAGGAGGAAGTCATGATCCGTCCGAGAACACTTGCAACGGTCCTGGGCGTCGGTGCCATGCTTTGCAGCTTCGGCTCTGTGAATGCCGCGACCTACTGCGCTCACTACATAGGCGGTGCGGAGCGGGTACTGCCAGGCTCACCGCGAAGCCAATGCGAGTTCGCGTCCTTGCAGGAGTGTCGGGCAAGTGTGAGGGAAAGGGGCGGCGGGACTTGCTATAAGCAGGGGCACGTACCCAGGTCGCTGGGCCGCTAGAGCGTTTTCGAGCGAAGTGGACGCCGGTTCGCGTGAAGAAAACGCGTCAAAACAAGAATCTAGAACTTCGGTTCTTGATTCAATCAGAACCGAGATGCTCTCACCGCTTCGCAACATCAGTATGAAATCCGGGGATAGCTGGCTTTCGCTGTCGCGAATAGGAACCTGATGCGCCGCTTCGCATTTTTAGCTCATAGGGCGGATTAGCGTAACCTGCCGCTCGATTGCGGGATGGCGGATTACGCTATCGCTAATCCGCCCTACGGACCTTTCACAACAACTTCATGGAAGGATGCAACCAATGCCACGGGTGAAGCAAGCTGCGAAACAGAAGCGCAAAACCAAAGCCGCCACCGTGACGACACTGGGTGCCGCTGGACTGGGGCTTTCGCTGGTGGGGAGCGCATCCGCATCCACGATGCCCACTGCTGATATCCCGCAATCTGGCAACATTTCGCCCGATCAGCGCTTCGTTCTCGGCGAAGAGGAAATGGCCGACGTCAGTCTCGCCACGTTCCATCTCTTCGACAAGGAGAACGGCAAGAGCGCCGTGCAGCAGATGGCCTGGGGCTGCCGTTGCGGTGCTTGCCGTGCCTGCGGGGCTTGGCGTGGCTGTAGGTGCGGCGGCTGCGGTGGTTGCGGCGGCTGCTGCGCTCGCTGGGGACGGTGCCGCTGGTGCTAAGCGCGTAGGGCGCGTTAGTCTTAGCGCGACGTAACCGCGGCTCGGTTGCGGGATGGCGGATTACGCAATCGGTAATCCGCCTACGGACTACGGACCTATGAGGCGGTTCACCTCTCGGGTATCGCCCATCACCGAATGCTCGACGACAACAGGGCCCGTGGCGATGCGCTGCTTGCGGTCTCCGAGGCGCGTCTGCCGAAAGAGCCCTGGGAGCTGGCGGCCATGGAGCCGACCAAGCGCGAGACGATGCTCGCCGCCATCAGGGTCATCGACATCGTGATCGACGAGGTCGAGGGTCAGTCGAAGCTCAATCAACACAAGCTCGTAGCTCGCAGGCGGGTTAGCGTAGCGTAACCCGCCGCTCGGTTCCGGGATGCCGGATTACGCTAATCGCCAATCCGCCATCCGGACTACGTACCCCGAGGCGGCGCCGGCTCTTGAAAAATTATTTGACACTTAAAAGTTTTAAGCTTAAAGTAATTTGAACGATGGTTAGAGCGCCTGCATGGGAGGAGACTTATGCGCATAGTCTGTATCGGCGGCGGCCCGGCCGGTCTGTATTTCGGCCTTCTCATGAAGCGACGGCATCCGCAGCACGAGATCACGGTCGTCGAGCGCAACAAACCCTATGACACGTTCGGCTGGGGGGTCGTATTCTCGGACGCAATGATGCAGGCGATGCGGGTCGCCGACCCCGACAGCGCTGCTGAGATCGAGGACGCCTTCAATCACTGGGATGACATTGAGCTCATCTTCAAGGGAACACGGCAGCGCACCAGTGGTCATGGCTTCGTCGGAATAGGGCGCAAGCATCTTCTCAATATTCTGCAGCGGCGCTGCGAGGCGCTTGGTGTGCAGCTCGTGTTCGAGCGTGAGGTCGGGTCCGACCTTGACTTTCCGGATGCCGACCTGATCGTCGCTGCCGACGGCATCGGTTCCAGGATACGCGCCCGTTACGCCGACCACTTCCAGCCCGATCTGGCCGTACGGCCGAACCGCTACATTTGGCTCGGCACTCACAAGCTCTTCGATGCGTTTACGTTTGATTTTCGGAAGACCGAGCACGGCTGGTTCCAGGCCCATATCTACAAGTTCGACCGCGAGACCTCGACCTTCATCATCGAGACGTCCGAAGAAGCGTTCAACGCACATCGGCTCGGCGAGCTCGACCAGGAGCAGTCCATCGCATTTTGCGAAAAGCTGTTTGCCGAGACCCTGGACGGCGCCAAGCTGTTGAGCAATGCCCGCCACCTGCGCGGCTCGGCCTGGCTCAACTTCAATCGCCTGATTTGTGGGCGCTGGAGTGTGTTCAATGGCCGCTCGCACGTCGTGCTGATGGGGGATGCCGCGCACACGGCGCACTTCGCCATTGGTTCGGGTACCAAGCTGGCGCTGGACGATGCCATCGAACTCGCCAACCAATTCGATCGACACGGTCATGGAATCGATCGCATCGAGCCCGTTCTGAAGGATTATGAAGAGGTGCGCCGCGTCGATGTGGCGCGCATCCAGAATGCGGCGCGCAATGCGATGGAATGGTTCGAGGTTGTGGGTCACCGCTATGCCGACACGCTCGAACCGCCGCAGTTCTTTTATTCAATGCTGACGCGCTCGCAGCGCATCAGCCACGAAAATCTGCGCCTGCGGGATCAGGCCTGGCTTGAGGGCTATGAGCGCTGGTTCGCCGCCCGCTCCGGTGTTCCGGTGGGGGAAGGCGAGCGCGCAGCTCCGCCCATGCTCACGCCCTATCGAGTGCGCGGCCTGACGCTGGCCAATCGCATCATGGTCTCTCCGATGGCGATGTATTCGGCGAATGAGGGGCTCATCAACGACTTCCACATCGCACATCTTGGCGCGCGCGCCATGGGCGGCGCGGGGCTCGTTTTCGCTGAGATGACCTGCGTATCGCAGGACGCGCGGATCACGCCCGGCTGCCTGGGGCTTTGGAACGACGCCCAGGAGGCGCAATGGCGCCGTCTGGTCGAATTGGTTCATCGCGTTGGGCACGCGAAGACGGGAATTCAGCTCGGGCATGCCGGGCGGAAAGGTTCAACGCGGGTCGCCTGGGAGGGGATTGATCAGCCGCTCGAATCTGGCAATTGGCCGCTGATTTCCGCCTCGGCGCTGCCATACCAGCACTACAGCCAGCTGCCGAAAGCCATGGACCGCGATGACATGGACCGCGTCCGCGACGACTTCGTGGCGGCGACACGGCGCGCGGTCGCAGCCGGGGTCGATTGGCTCGAGCTTCATTGCGCGCACGGCTATCTCTTGTCGAGCTTCCTGTCGCCGCTCACCAACCGACGCGATGATGAATATGGCGGCAGCCACGAAAATCGCGCGCGGTTTCCGCTGGAGGTGTTCCGCGCCATCCGCGCCGTCTGGCCATCAGACCGCCCGACATCGGTGCGTCTGTCGTGCCACGACTGGACGGAAGGCGGGAACACGCCGGCTGACGCGGCGATCTTCGCGGCGATGTTCAAGGAGGCCGGCGCTGACCTGATCGATTGCTCCTCGGGTCAGGTATGGAAGGAGGAGCGGCCGGTCTATGGACGTCTGTTCCAGACCCCATTTGCCGACCTGATCCGCAACGAGGTGGGCATCGAAACCATTGCCGTCGGCGCGATCTCGGAGGCCGACCACGTCAACTCGATCCTCGCGGCTGGCCGCGCTGATCTCTGTGCCCTTGCGCGACCGCATCTCGCCGATCCCGCCTGGACCCTGCATGAGGCAGCCCGCATCGGCGTCACCTCGGTCGCGTGGCCGAAACAGTATGTCTCGGGCAAATCGCAATACGAGACCAATCTGGCGCGTGCTGCCGCGGCGGTGACGGCCCGATGAGTGCCGCTGGTCCGCTCTTCCTGCACGCAATTGAAGCGTTCGCTCGGAAGCAAGAACCCGTGTTTGGAGGCGACTGATGAAGACCGTAGTAAAGACTGTCTCGCGGGAATGGCTGGATTGGCCGTTCTTCGAACCTCGTCACCGCGCGATTGCTGACCGGCTCGATCGTTTCGTTATCTCGGGCGCCATCGCCGACATTGACCATCGCGATGTCGACGGCGCTTGCCGCAAACTCGTGCGTTCGTTGGGCGAGGCGGGTCTGCTTGATTGCGCGGTCGCCCCGCCAGATGGAGACGCGGCGACGATCGATTCTCGGTCGATCTGTCTTTCGCGGGAGTCGCTCGCTTATGCCGATGGTCTCGCCGATTTTGCCTTCGCCATGCAGGGGCTGGGATCCGGTGCAATCGCGCTGGGCGGCTCCCTCGAGCTGCGCAACGCCGTGCTGCCGAAAGTTCGCTCGGGCGAATGGCTCGCCGCCTTTGCGCTTTCCGAGAAGGAGGCAGGCTCTGACGTCGCCGCCATGACCTGTGCGGCGCATGCCGATGGCGACAGCTATATCCTCGACGGCGAAAAGACCTGGATATCCAACGGCGGCATCGCCGACGTCTATACGCTGTTTGCGCGAACCGGCGACGCGCCCGGAGCCCGTGGCATTTCGGCTTTCGTCGTCTTCCCGGATGACCCCGGTTTCGGCGTATCCGAGCGTATCGAGGTCATGGCGCCGCATCCTCTTGCGACCTTGCGCCTGGAGAGCTGCCGGATTCCGGCGAGCCGCCGCCTCGGACCAGCCGGCGGCGGCTTCAAGCTTGCGATGCAGACGCTCGACATCTTCCGCGCGTCAGTCGCCGCCGCGGCGCTCGGGTTCGCACGGCGAGCGCTGGACGAGGCGATCGAACATGCTCGTAGCCGCCGGATATTCGGCGGCACGCTATCGGATCTGCAGCTTACGCAGGCCGCGTTCGGCGAGATGGCGACCGAAACGGATGCCGCCGGGCTGCTTACCTATCGCGCAGCGTGGCGCCGCGACGTTCAGAAGCTCGCGACGACGCGAGAAGCAGCGATGGCGAAACTGGCAGCCACCGAAAGCGCGCAGCGCGTCATTGATCGTGCGCTGCAGATGTTCGGTGGACGCGGTGTGCGTAAAGGCGAAGTCCTGGAAAGCCTCTATCGCGAGATCCGCGCGCTTCGCATTTACGAGGGCGCGACCGAGGTCCAGAAATTGATTGTTGCGCGCGAATTGCTCAAGCCGCGCTGAGGAGGAGACACATGTCGTCATCACTCGATTGGGATGATCCGTTCGCGCTGGACAGCCAGCTCACCGAAGAAGAGCGACTGGTGCAAAGGACAGCCCGGGACTACGCGCAGGCGAAGCTCGCCCCGCGGGTGCGTGAAGCCTTCAGGCAGGAAAAAACTGACCCAGCGATCTTTCGCGAAATGGGCGAGCTTGGCCTTTTGGGCTGCACCGTGTCGCCGGATTTCGGTGGTGCTGGGCTGGGCTACATCGCCTACGGCCTGATCGCGCGGGAAGTGGAGCACGTCGATTCGGGATACCGCTCCATGATGAGCGTGCAGTCCTCTCTTGTGATGACTCCGATCGAGTCGTTCGGTTCGCTTCAGCAAAAGCAGAAATATCTGCCGAAGCTGGCGGCCGGCGAATGGATCGGCTGCTTCGGACTGACCGAGCCGGATCATGGTTCCGATCCCGGATCGATGGCGACCCGCGCGAAAAAGACTTCAGGCGGATTTCTCCTGTCGGGCAGCAAGACCTGGATCACGAACGCGCCCATTGCCGATCTCTATCTCGTCTGGGCGAAGACTGAAGACGGGGTTATCCGCGGATTTCTGATCGAGAAGGGCACAAAGGGCCTCACGGCACCGCCCATCCACGGCAAGGTCGGCTTGCGCGCTTCGATCACGGGCGAGATCGTTCTCGAAGACGCATTCGTTCCCGACGAAAACGTTCTGCCCGGCGTGACGGGGTTGAAGGGACCTTTCACCTGTCTGAATTCGGCGCGCTTCGGGATCGCCTGGGGTGCGCTCGGCGCGGCGGAAGCCTGCTACGGGGTCGCTCGATCCTACGTCATGGAGCGCAAGCAATTCGGACGGCCGCTCGCCGCCAATCAGCTGGTCCAGAAGAAGCTGGCCGACATGGTGACCGAGATCGCCCTCGGCCTCCAAGGGTGCCTGCGACTTGGGCGAATGAAGGAAGAAGGCAATCCGCCTGTCGAACTGACCTCGATCCTCAAGCGCAACTCCTGCGGCAAGGCCTTGGAGATAGCCCGGATCGCGCGCGACATGCTGGGCGGCAACGGCATCTCGGATGAATTCGCGATCGCGCGTCACTTGGTGAATCTCGAGGTGGTCAACACTTACGAGGGTACACACGACATCCACGCGCTGATCGTCGGCAGGGGTTTGACCGGAATTGCCGCCTTCGCGAATTGAGCAGCAGCCGAACGGGAAGGCCCACACTGAGGGCAGTCCAGCGGAGTTGAAAGGGGTCTTTATGATGAGCAGGACGGCTCACCTTGACACATTTGCACGCGACAATCTGCCGCCAAAAGAACTTTGGCCGGAACTGATGTTCACGCGTCCGGAATATCGGTATCCCGAGCGCCTCAACTGCGTCGGCAATTTTCTGGATCGCTGGATTGTCGAGGGGCGCGGCGATGCACCCTGCATCTTCACCGCCGAGAGGAACTATAGCTATCGCGAGCTGCAGGAGCTGGTGAACCGCATCGCGAACGTGCTGGTTCGGGACGCCGGGCTCGTTCCCGGCGGCCGCGTTCTCCTGCGATCGGCCAACAACGCCATGATGGTCGCAGCCTATCTGGCTGTGATGAAGGCCGGCGGCATCGCAGTTGCGACGATGCCATTGTTGCGCGCAAAAGAGATCGCGTATCCGATCCAAAAAGCCGAAATTTCGATTGCGCTGTGCGATCACAAGCTCTCGGATGAGATAGAAAAGGCGAGGGCTCGGTCGCCGGGGCTAAAAAAGGTTCTCTACTGGGGGGCGCAGGGACCGGACTCGCTCGATCCTCTGATTGCCGATGCAAGCCCCGACTTCAGGGCGGTCGATACCGCAGCCGACGATGTCTGTCTGATCGCGTTTACGTCCGGAACCACCGGCGATCCCAAGGGCACGATGCACTTCCACAGGGACATGCTCGCTGTCTGCGACGGCTTCGCCAGCAAAATCCTGCAGGCTAACTCCTCGGATCGCTTTATCAGCTCGGCGCCCCTCGCTTTCACCTTTGGTTTCGGCGGAGTCCTTTTTCCGTTGCACATCGGCGCCTCCTTCATTCTTCTCGAGAAGACCGCGCCGGAAAATCTCGCCCCGGCTATCGAGCATTTCAAGGCGACCGTCTGCTTCACAGCGCCGACGGCCTATCGCGCGGTGCTTCCGCTGGCCAGGAGACACGACATCTCATCCCTGCGAAAATGCGTCTCGGCCGGCGAAGGCCTGCCGAAAGCCACCTTCGACGCCTGGTTCGAGGCGACCGGCATCAAGCTGATCGACGGCATCGGCTCGACCGAAATGCTGCATATCTTTATCAGCGCGACCGAAGACGAAATTCGTCCCGGTGCGACTGGCAAAGCGGTGCCGGGCTATGAAGCAAAGGTGGTCGACGATCGTGGCAACGAGGTGTCTCCGGGGACGCTGGGACGACTTGCCGTGCGCGGGCCGACCGGCTGCCGCTATCTGGCGGATGACCGGCAGCGCAAATACGTGCTGAACGGCTGGAATCTTACCGGCGACACCTACGTGATGGATACGGACGGCTATTTTTGGTACCAGGCGCGCTCCGACGACATGATCGTGTCTGCCGGCTACAATATCGCCGCCACCGATGTCGAGGCAGCGCTCCTTACTCACGGTGCCGTTGCGGAATGCGGTGTCATCGGCGCACCGGACGAAGCGCGCGGCATGATCGTGAAGGCGTACGTTGTGCTGCGTCCCGGCTTCGCCGGGAGCGACGGCCTCGTCAGTCAGCTTCAGGAGCATGTCAAACGCGAGATCGCTCCGTACAAATATCCTCGTGCCATCGAGTTCGTGGGAGAGTTGCCGAGGACGGCGAGCGGCAAGCTAAAGCGCTTCCTGTTGCATGCAAATGAAAGTGACAAGTCGGGCCATACCACTTCGGCACAGCCTGAGGGCGCCGATCGAGAGCTACAAGGAGAGATGCCGGCAATGAGCATTGCGAGGGAAGCTACAGCTGGTCGATCGGTCGACGCCGATCAACCGCGTATCAAGGGTCTGCAACGGCTACAACCGAGTGGATGGCCGGAGCCGAAGGGCTATGCGAACGGGATGATGGCCGAGGGGCGTCTTGTCGTCACCGGCGGCGTCGTGGGATGGAACGTGGCCGGTCAATTTCCGGCTGGATTTGTCGAACAGGTCCGTCAGGCCTTGGAGAACATCGTGGCCATTCTCCGCGAGGGCGGCGCAAATCCCGATCATCTGGTGCGCCTGACCTGGTATGTGGTCGATATGGACGAATACGTGGCCAGTCTCAAAGTGCTCGGCAAGATCTATCGCGACGTAGTGGGGCAGCATTACCCCAGCATGGCCCTCGTGCAGGTCGTCCGCCTCGTTGAGCCGGCGGCGCGCGTCGAGATCGAAGCGACGGCCGTGGTGCCCGGCTGATATTGCGGGGCCGACCTGCCATCGCTGTTAGTTGACTTATTCCGGACAGGCCGCACTTGGCGCGCTGGACGGCTTGATCATGCGCCATGACGTGATGGCCGTTCATCGAGAGGGATGACACGAGCTCGGCCCGAATTCCATTGCGCTATGGTAGCGAGCGACCTTGATGCGGAGGGAGCTCGGACGGCTGGCGCTTCTTTGCGGATTGACAATCAATTATTATATGTATAAAAATATGCAAATCCATACAATGTGAGATGCCTGAATGGACGCGCATCCGCTTAAACTCATGGTGCAGTCGCTTGCTGCCGAAACCGCGTTCGTTCGGAGCCTCCTGTTTGGCGTGGAGGGCGGGGCCGCTCCGCACTGGCAGGCGGGCGCACACATCCGGGTGTCACTTCCGGGCGGGGGAGACCGGCCGTATTCATTGATGGCCTTGCCGGATCTGAGGGAGGGCGCTCTGGCGCTAGGTGTGCTGCGTGAAGAGAGGAGCACTGGCGGCTCGCTGTTCATGCACGCGCTGAAGATCGGCGACGTCGTGATGGCCACTGAGCCGGTGAACAATTTCCCACTGCACGCGGACGGTTCGCCGGCGATCCTCTTTGCTGGCGGCATCGGCATCACGCCGATTCTGTCGATGGCGGCTGAGCTGAAAAGACGGGGAGATCCCTATCGCCTGCACTACGCCGGACGAACGCAGGGGTCGCTGGCGTTCCTGCCTCAGCTGCGCGGAATCTGCGCTGAGGCCCTGTCCGTCCACTACGACGGCGACGACTCCTGCCTGAACATCGCTCTAGCGCTCGACACCGCCCCTCAGGACTCCCATGTCTACGTCTGCGGGCCCGCGGGAATGATAGACACGGTCAAACGGAGCGCGCTCAGCAAGGGCATTCCGCCACAGCGCATCCATTATGAGCTCTTCAAGCCCGAGACACCTGCCTCCGGCGACAAGCCGTTCGAGGTCGAGTTGCGCTCGACCGGGCAGGTTATCCAGGTCGGGGCCGATCAGTCCATTATCAAGGCGCTGGAGCTGGCCGGCCTCGACGTTCTCTACGATTGCCAGCGTGGCGATTGCGGCATCTGCCAGTGCGGCGTGATCTCGGGGATTCCAGATCATCGGGACGTCATTCTCAGCGATCAGGAGAAGGCGTCCAACAAAGTCATGCAGATCTGCGTGTCGCGCGCAAAGTCGGAGCGACTGGTGTTGGATCTCTAGGGGAGGCAAAGAGTCATGGGCAAGTACGGGAACAATGTGCTCGCCATCCAGGCGTTGGTGCGCGATGCCGAGGTTCATCGGGACGTCTACGTCGATCCCGAGCTCTTCGAGCTTGAGCTCACGCATCTATTTCCGAACAGCTGGATTTATGTCGGGCACGCCAGCCAGTTGCGGAAGCCTGGGGATTTCATCACGGCGACTATCGGCCGTCAGCCGGTGCTGGCTAGCCGGCATTCGGACGGGTCGATCCACGTTTTCTATAATCGCTGTCCACACAAGGGCGTCAAAATCGCCTCGGAGCCGTGCGGCCATACCGGAAAGTTCTTTCGCTGTCCTTATCATGCGTGGTCGTTCAAGACCGACGGCTCTCTCCTCGCGATTCCGCTCAAAAAGGGCTACGAGAGCACGGGCTTTGGCGACACGCAGGCGAATGAGGGACTATCGCGAATCAAGAACGTCGTCATTTATCGCGATTTCATCTTCGCGCGCCTGAGCGACAACGGTGTGTCGTTCGAGGAGTTTTTTGGCGAGAGCCTTTCGACCATTGACAACATGGTCGATCGATCTCCAGACGGAAAGCTGGCGATCGAAGCCGCGCCGATCCGCTACATGCACACCTGCAATTGGAAGATGCTGGTCGAGAACCAGACCGATACCTGTCATCCGATGGTGGCGCATGAGAGCTCAGCGGGAACTGCAGTCAAGGTCTGGTTGCGCGAGCAGGGCAATTCCACGGAGACGCCAATGGCCGTGCAGCTTTATGGCCCGTTCATGAGTCCGTACGAATTCTACGAAATGAGCGGAATCAGGATATGGCCGAACGGACATGGACACACCGGCGTAACGAACTCGATTCATTCCGACTATTCGGATGTCGCGGGCTATCTCGACCAGATGGTCGCAGCGTATGGAGAGAAAAGGGCGCACGACATCCTCAGAGAAGTGCGCCACAATACCGTCTATTTTCCGAACGTGATGGTCAAGGGTGCAGTCCAGATCCTGCGCAATTTCATTCCCGTGGCGGCCGACAAGACGCTGGTCGAGAGCTGGGTGTTTCGCCTGGTCGGTGCGCCTGACAAGCTTTATGAGCGAGCCCTCATGTACAATCGCTTCATCAACGCGCCGACCTCGATTGTCGGGCATGATGACATGGAGATGTACGAGCGCGCTCAGGAAGGACTTCGGTCCAACGGTAATCAATGGGTCAATCTGCGCCGGCTGTATCAGCCGGACGAACAGCAGGACGTGACTGCAGTCATCAACGGCACGTCCGAGAGGCAGATGCGCAACCAGTTTCACGCCTGGACCAAGTTCATGACCATGGACATGGGGCAACACGCCGAGGCCGCGGAATGATCAACGAGAGGGGGATCACGGATTTCATCTATCGCGAAGCGGAGCTTCTCGACACGATGCAGTGGCAGGCCTGGCTGGATCTGTTTCATCCGGAGGGACGGTACTGGATGCCGCTGGAGTGGCAGCAGCAGGATCCGGTCCTCCAGCCCTCGTTGATGTACGAGGATATGCTGCTGCTCAAGGTGCGGGTCGAAAGGCTGTCCGGCGAGCGCACCTTCAGCCAGAAGCCGAAGAGCCGCTGCCATCATTTGTTGCAGGCGCCGCAAATTGTGGTTTGTGACACCGCAGCCGGCGTGTTCAAGGCACGAACGTCCTACATCTACACCGAAACGCGCGGCGATGCGTTGGAGCGCTATTCGGGATGGGCTTCTCATGATCTTGTCCTGGTCGGCGACTCTCTCAAGATCAAGCTCAAGCGAATAGATCTGGTCAATTTCGACGCACCCTTCGGCAACATTCAGCTGTTCATGTGAGTATCCCCTTGGCCGCAGCAACCACAGTCTATGCTCGCTTCTACGAGACCGCTCTGCGCCGGGGCGAGGGCGGATTCCTCAACGTCTTGCCGGAAACCGCCGCGATCTACGGCATCGCGCCAGGCGAGATCTCCTATCGCGCGATGTTTGACCGCGTCGAACGCTGGCGATCGGCCTTTGCGGCGCATGGATATGGCGAAGGGCAGCGGGTTGGGCTGTTGCTGCAGAACAGGCCAGTCTTTGTCGAGATCTGGTTTGCGCTGAATGCGTTGGGTGTTTCCGTCGTGCCGATCAATCCGGATTTGCGGCTCAGCGAGCTCGAATACATCATTGCGCATTCGGAAATGAATGCAGCGTTCGTCCTTGCGGAACGGCGTAGCGAGGTGGAGACCGCGGCTCGTGAGTGCGGTCGGCCGATTCCGGTGGTGACCGATACGGATGATGTTCCGCCGCCATTCGGCGGCATGCGAGCGTCGGTCGCTGGCGATGCATCGACCGAATGTGCCTTGCTGTATACGTCGGGGACGACGGGTCAGCCGAAGGGCTGTGTTCTCACAAATGAGTACTTCCTTCATTCCGGGGACTGGTACCGCGATGTCGGCGGATTGATCGACCTCAAGCCCGATCAAGAGCGAATGATCACGCCGCTCCCGCTCTTTCACATGAACGCGATGGCTGTCTCGCTCATGGCCATGCTGTCGGTCGGAGGCAGCCTGACGATGCTCGATCGTTTCCATCCGCGGACCTGGTGGACCTCGGTGCAGGCCAGTCGTGCGACCTGCCTGCACTATCTGGGGGTCATGCCTTCAATGCTGATGAGCGCACCGCCATCCGAGCAGGACAGGGCTCACTCGGCGCGGTTCGGATTTGGCGCCGGGGTGGACAAGCTCCTCCATGCGCCGTTCGAAGAGCGCTTTGGCTTTCCGCTGATTGAAGCCTGGGCGATGACCGAAACGGGAAGCGGCGGGGTGATCGCAGCCAATATCGAGCCGCGCAAGGTTGGCACCAGCTGCTTTGGTCGTCCGTCGGCCGAAGTGCAGCTTCGGATCGTTGATGAAAGCGGAAATGATGTTCCGGTCGGGACGCCGGGCGAGCTGCTGGTACGGCGGGCCGGCCCGGATCACCGCTATGGGTTTTTCAGGGAGTATCTGAAGAATCCCGCGGCGACCGAGGAGGCCTGGAAAGGCGGATGGCTTCACACCGGCGACGTCGTGGCGTGCGATGCGGATGGTGATCTTCATTTCGTCGACCGGAAGAAGAACGTGATCCGCCGCTCCGGCGAAAATATTGCCGCTGTCGAAGTTGAGTCAGTCCTCAACCGCCATCCTTCTGTTCGGCAGGCCGCAGTCGCTGCCACGCCCGATCAGGTGCGCGGCGACGAGGTCGCGGCCGTCATCATCGCGGAGCGGCCGGGCGCGAACCGAGCGCTGGCCGAAGAGATCGTTCGCTGGAGCCTGCAGCAGATGGCCTATTACAAGGCGCCTGGCTGGATCTGCTTTGTTGACAGGCTGCCGCTGACCGCGACTGAGAAGATACAGCGCGGCGGTCTGAAGGATTTTGTTGCGGGATTGATGCGGGACGGCGCGTTTCACGATCTGAGGGACCTCAAGAAGAGACAGGTTTGACCACTTCTGCTTCCTGGAGCCCAACTATGAATCAGATCCGTACGACGCTCATCACCGGTGGCAATTCGGGGATCGGCGAAGCCTTGGCAAGGAAGCTGGTCGAAAGCGGACAGCGGGTCGTCTCGGTGGGATTGCAGGAGCCTAGCTGGTCGCACGAACTCCTCGCCTCCTATCGCGCCGACCTGACCAGCATCGATGAAGCGCGCGAGGTCGCGCGGGATATCTGCGGGCGTCACGCAATCGATTGCCTGGTGCACAACGCGGGCATGATTTTGCCGAATCTTCTCGTCGATGCGAAGCCGGAAGACATTTTGACTTTGGCCCAGTTGCATCTTGGTGCGCCGATGATCCTGACCCAGGCGGCGATGGAGGGGATGCGGGTGCGCCGCTTCGGGCGGATCGTCTTCGTCAGCTCTCGCGCAGCGATGGGTGCGGCAACGCGCTCGGCCTACTCCGCTACGAAAGCCGGGGTGCATGGAATGGCTCGGACGTGGGCGCTTGAACTCGCCTCGAGCGGGATTACGGTGAATGTCGTTGCTCCAGGACCGATCCTGACGGACAATTTCTGGAGCATCATCCCAAAAGATTCTGAGCAGCAGCAAAGGATGGCCCGCAACGTTCCCGTCGGACGGCTGGGCTCGCGCGAGGACGTGGCGCATGCCATCGGGTTTTTTCTCGACGAGCGGTCCGGCTTTGTGACCGGACAGGTTCTTTACGTGTGCGGCGGTACCAGTCTTGTTGGCCTGGCCCCTTGACCCGGCTCAGATCTGGTTCTGCCGGATGTTCTCGACCATTTTGGCGAGGACGCGCGCGCAGACCTCGATGTCATCGGGAGCGATGCCGTTGATCAGCCTGTCGTAGTTCTTTTCCATGACAGGCCAGATCTTTCTCAAAAGCGATTCGCCGTCGGCGGTCAGGGCAACCACTCGGCGGCGCTGGTCTTCTTCCGCAATCTCGCGTTTGACCAGGCCCGAAGCAACCATGGAATCGACGGTCCGGCTGGCAGTCGACTGCTCGGTGACGGCCAGAACAGCAATCTCGTTAACGGTAAGGGTCTTGTAGATGTACAGAACCGACAGCGTCCGAAACACGACATTGTTGACGCTGTGTTCGCTGAGATCTCGGTTCTGATCGAGGTTCCAGCGATTTGATAAGCGGTTGAACAGGTAGGGGATATAGCTTTGCAGCTGGTCCCTTGTCCTTGGTGGACTGGATTTCGACCTGCTTTTGGATTCCTTGGTCATTACTTCTCGCGACTTTGCTGCTTCTTCTCGGCGCGAATCTTGGAGGCGATGGATCGCAGCTCCACGAGCGCGGTGTCCAACTCTTCAACCGGGACATTTTCGAAATATTTGCTGAGATGCTTCTTGTGGAGCTCGGCCGCCTTTTTGAACAGATTTTCACCTTTCGGAGTCAAGCGTACGATGAATGAACGTCTATCCTCGCTTGACATTTCCTTGCTGATCAGATCGTCAGCGAGGAGACGCTGGACCAGTCCTGAGACGTTGCCGCCGGAGACCTTCAGGTTTTGCGACAATTGGCCGAGTGCCAACCCGTCCCGGTAGCGATCGAGTTGGGCAAGGACGTCGAACTTCGCCAGCGACAGGCCGAACTCAGAGCCCAGCGCCGCATTCAGCAACGTAAAGATCTCGCCATGAAGCGAGAGCAGTTGAAGCCAAAGCCGGGTTTCAATTTGCCCAAAGGCAGGAGCGACATTCTGTTTGAGTGCGGCCGGCATTCGCAAAACCATTGAGCACAGAGTGTCTCGTTTGAGGGAAGGAAAGGTGACTGTTGCGGGAATTTTGCTCCGATTAGCGTAACGAGAATCGCAGTCAAGCGTACCAATCGATCATGCGAATGTCCCGATCGTCTGAATGACCCCATCCAGCTCCGTGCCGGCACTATCTTTGAGGGCCGCATCCCTGAGGCGGCGTGCCCAATCGGCGGCATCTTCGCGTTTTTCAATCAGCTTGATAGCCGCCAGCGTCTTGTCGAATTTCGACAATCCCCGAGCGTGGGTATCGGAGTAGCCTTTGACCAGTCGGCGGCATTGAAGGACTTCCACACCGAGCTGGTAGTTGGTGCGAACCGCGTCGGTGGCGGCTTTGAGCCATTCGTCGCGATGAGCTGTCTCGACCGCGTGGCGCAACGAACGGCGGCGCATCCCGCGACATCCCCCCACGACGTAGAGCGCCAGGAACCAGGGCAGCGAATACGTCCGCACCCGACGCCCCTTGTTGATCCGACGATCGAGCCAGCGGATCAATCGGGGTCTTGCGGCAAGCCAACGACCGACGCCCGCAGGCAGGATGCCCATGACCTCTTCCATGCGAGGATGCATGAACTCGGTCGTCTGAAGAACCTGATTCTGCGAAAGCTCCAGTTCGCTTTCGATGCGCGCGCGGCGAGCCGACCGGGTCTTCAGATCCGCCACGCGTATGATGTCGTCATACGTCATGGCATTTGCGAGATACTTCGCCGCCGTTTGCGTGAATGCGTAGTTCCTGTCGGCGCCACCACAGCTCCGGTCAACGGCGTAGAGGGAACCGAGAATGTCGAGATATTCGGCCCCGTACGCGGGATCCTGGAAATCGATGATTTTTCGCAAGCCTGCATAGCCGATAGCCATCGCAGGCTCCGGCAGTTCCAGCTTCATTCGTGCGATCAGCCCGTCGAGGCGCGGGTCTGATGTCTTGGAGGGACGGACGTTGGCCTTGCGGTCCGATTGCGCCGGTTCAGCACTGTCCGAAGGCCTGTGCAGAGCTCTTTCAAAGGCGATTTCGAAAGTCTGCAGACTCGCCTTGGCGCCTTTTCCGCCGGAACGAATGACTTCGAGATAGCTGTCGCGGCTGAAAGGCAGTACGCCGGAGCCCGCCAGCGCTCCGAACATGGCGGCGGAAATGACACTGCCGTGCTCGACCGCCAGCGCGTTCATGTCGAAGATGATCTCGTGCTTGGCGACAACTCCGATCGCGCTGGTGACGGCGCCCTTGTCGGCGATCCCGTTGCCCGGGGCGATCTTCTCGCCGATCGCGAACGAGCGGTGATTGGAAGCGATCAGCGTGGTGCGGTCGGGCGTCACCATGCCGCGCAGAATCGATCGGCCCGCCTCCATGAACTCCGAGGCCATCACCACGTCGACGTCGCCCGGTGTCGGCATCAGCGATAAGATCGGCCTGCGGCCGTCCAAAGGCGCCATCGCCTCGATGTAATAGATCGTGGCGCCGGTGCGCTGTGCGACACCAGGTACCGACGTGGACTGCGCGACCCAGCCATGGGTTTCTGCGAGTTGTACGATCCAGTCGGTCAAGACGCCACCGCCCTGGCCGCCCATGGCGACGATTGCGATCGAGATCGGTCGCTCGGTTGCCTCGCCAGCCGCGGGTAGTGCAAGTCTTACCGTTTCGTCTCTCATGCCATCGCCTCGAGCGCCGGACGCCGGCGGTCGCGCCGCCGCTGCAGATAACCGATCACGGCCATGGCGACCTTCGATTTGAACCTGTCCCACCGCGTCGGATTGTGAATGACGTCGGCGCGATAGAACGAGGGACATAGGATCGCCGCTTCGGCGACCTCGCCGCAATTCCCGCATCCAACGCAGGAGTTGTCGATGGCCGCGACCGGGTCGTCCCGCAACGGATCGTCCAGTTGCTTCACGGACAGCGATGGGCAGCCCGAGAGGCGAATGCAGGCATGGTCGCCCGTGCACACGTCTTCATCGACCCCGAAACGTTCCTTGACCATGCGAAGTCCGTCCTTGATGGCCTTGGCCACCTGAGGCTTCACGCGGCGCTGCTTGTTCAGCATGCACTCGGAGGAGGCGACGATGATCTTGGGGCCTTCCTCCTTGGTGGTCAGCGCTTCCCTGAGCGTCTCACGCATCTTGCCGACGTCATAGGTGCGATCGATCTGACGGACCCACTTGCCGCCGACACCCTTGACGGCCTGGACGATGGAATTGTTGGTGTTGCGCCGCTTATTGATCGCGCGCGACGACAGAATGTCCTGACCGCCGGTCGCCGAAGTATAGTAGTTGTCGACGATGACGAAGACGCCGTCATGCTTGTTGAACACGGCGTTGCCGATGCCGCTGGTCAGTCCGTTGTGCCAAAAGCCGCCATCGCCCATGACAGCGATCGAGCGCTTGTCTGCCTTGACGTTGAAGGCCGAGGTCGAGGCCGGACCAAGGCCAAATCCCATGGTCGTCGCACCGATGTTGAAAGGTGGAAGAATTGAGAAGAGATGGCAGCCGATATCCGCGGAGATGTGGTGCTCGCCAAGTTCCTCCTCGACGAGCTTCATGGCGGCGAAGATCGGCCGTTCCGGGCAGCCGGTGCACAGACCAGGTGGACGTGCCGGAACGACGTGCTTCAGCTTCGCGACGGCGGGGTGATTGAGGACCGGCGTTGCGTCCGGAGCCGGCGGCCGGTTGCCGAGCATTCGCGGGGCGGCCTTCTCAAGGAATTCGCGGATACCGCCCAGCAAGACCTGGGCGGTATAGTCCCCACCCATTGGCAGCACATCCTTGCCGTGGACCCGCGCATTGATGTCCTTGCGCCGCAGCACGGTATTGATCGCTTGCTCGAGATACTCCGGCTGCCCTTCCTCGACCATGAGAACGGCTTCCTTGTCCAGACAGAACTCCGCAATCTCCGCGTCGATGACAGGGTAGGTCACATTCATCACGTAGAGCGGAATCTGCGTGTTGCCGTAGGCATCCGACAGCCCGAGATATTGCAGCGCGCGAATCACATTGTTGTACATTCCGCCCTGGAGGATGATGCCGACCTTGCCTTGCTTCGGGCCCATCCATTCGTTCAGCCGTTGGTCCCGTATGAAGGCAATGGCCGCGGGCATTCGCGTCTTGATCTTCTCCTGCTCATGTTCGTAGGACGCGGGCGGCAGCACGATGCGGCCCACGTCGCGCTTGGGATGGTTGAGCGCGTCCTTGATGGTGTGAGCCGGCCTGAGGTTGTTCTTGCAGACAAAGCTTCCATGCATGTGACAGGCGCGAACGCGGACCTCGAGCATGACGGGCGTGTTCGACACCTCCGAGAGCTCAAAGCCCTTCTCGATCAGGTTCACGATGCATTCATGGTCGGGACGTGGATCGAGCAGCCACATCTGGGACTTCATCGCGAAGGCATGGGTCCGCTCCTGCATGATGGAGGAGCCTTCGCCGTAATCCTCACCGACGATGACCATCGTGCCGCCCGTGACGCCGCCCGAGGCCAGGTTGGCCAGCGCGTCGGAGGCAACGTTGGTGCCCACGGTCGACTTCCACGCAACGGCGCCGCGAAGGGGATACATCACCGAGGCAGACAGCATGGCCGCCGCCGCAGCTTCATTGGCGGAGCTCTGAAACACGACCCCGAGATCGTCCAGCACATCCTTGGCGTCGGCGAGCACGTCCATCAGATGTGAAATCGGCGATCCCTGATAACCGCCGACATAGGCAACGCCCGATTGCAGCAGGGCTTTGGTGATGGCGAGGATACCTTCGCCGCGGAAAATGTCGCCGTCTCCAAGCCGGAGATCCTCGACTTCGCGAGCAAAAGAGCGTTCCGCCATTGCAGCCTCCAGAAATATGCGTTATCATAATTTTACATGTGAAGTAAGTCAACGCTGAACCGTGCTGCCACTCCCGCCGACCACCTTTTTCCGGGCGCGATCGGGAGGTCAGCGACAGGGTAGGGCCGATGCTGAAGCTGCCTCGCTTTAAAGCTGCCGCCGTCCAGGCCTCGCCTGTATATCTCAATGCTGGCGCGACAGCGGAGAAGGCGGCTTCACTGGTGCGTGAGGCGGCGGCCAAGGGCGCGAGGATCGTCGCGTTCCCTGAGGTGTTCGTTCCCGGTTATCCCTATTGGAATTGGATCACCGATCCTGTTACGGGAAGCGCGTGGTTCGAGAAGCTCGCGAAGGTGTCGGTGTTGGTGCCGGGGCCGGAGGTCGATATTGTGAGGAAAGCGGCGCGCGATAGCGGCTGCTACGTCGTCCTTGGCGTGAACGAGCGCAGCCCGATCTCGCTAGGGGCGATCTACAACACGCTGGT
>Ga0307474_10000391_pt1 | contig 31665 bp, 32 predicted proteins | sample atmos_gasesECM1C_2_FD_203312 | JGI IMG/M metagenome (GOLD analysis project Ga0307474, IMG submission 203312) | Hardwood forest soil microbial communities from Morgan-Monroe State Forest, Indiana, United States - atmos_gasesECM1C_05 | ecosystem: Environmental > Terrestrial > Soil > Temperate... | reverse complement strand
GCTCAAGGCGTTGCTCATATCGACGAAAGGCTACAGAGCCATTCGTCGCTGTCAACGTCCCGGTCTCTCATTGGCCGGTTTTGAGGTGATCTCTATTGGCCGGTTTTGCCTGATCGCTGAGGCCATTACGCGTTTTGACCCTGGACCGAAAGTCGGCCAATCGTCGATGAGCGCAATCGCCTGGTTAACAGGAGGTGTCTAGGTCGCCTATTTGCTTGGAAATGAGCTACACTCCCCGGTCATGCAGATTCAGGACCTCGTGAAGGCTTACGAAGCGAAAAGTGACGAAGAACTTATGCAGTTGGCCACTGCCCGGGAACAACTGACTCCTGAGGCGCGACTCGCCCTCCAAAGTGAATTGTCCAGACGCCAAATCAGTATTGCAGAACGTTCTGAGGCTTCCCAAAACGAGGGAACGTGGCATGATTCTGGCCGTGTGGGCGTCAGCGAAAGATTTCAACAGGGTAAACGGCAAGGTATCGGTGATTTTGTGGCGGAGGTTCTTCGGGCCTATCACAGTCATTTCTGGCTGTTCTTCAAAATCACTGGTCCGGCGGTAATCGTCAGCACGATTGCCATCATCACAGCTCGCAACGAAGTACGGGAAATTGCACGCCACCTTCCGCGAGGCCTCGAACTGCTTGCGCACCGAACTGAGATGTTTGAGATGTGGCTCGTCAATTTTTCGTCATGGCTTATTAGTTGGATGGCTTTCTCTTTTGCATTCGGTGCTAGTTGCATTGCGTTGGAAGAAAACGAAGCCGGATTTACTCCGTCAGCGTGGCATTCTCTTCGGAACGTTCGTGAACGCTTAGGCCCTTTCTTACGTATTTCCTTGCTGCTGTTCATTCTGCTACTGGTTGCCGAGGCGGCGTCCGTGCTGCTGGGGTCGGGCGTGTTTTGGATACTGCACCAATTGCAAATACGTCCGAGTCGCTTATCGATTCTGGTGGTTTCATATGCGCTAGTGGGCCCAGCCGTGCTCGTGTTGTCGCGGTTCGCCTTGGCGATACCTGCCGTTATCTTGGATGATTGCAGAGTTGGGCAGGCTATGTTTCGTAGCGAAGAACTAACCGAAGGGAAATGGCCGACACTTGCCGCACTTTTGGCGAAGTCAATAATCGGCAGCTATGTTGCTGCCATGTGCCCGTTCTGGCTGGCATCTCTTATTCGTTTCACCGCGCCATTGCCTTCGTGGTTCCCGTGGATTCTAACCGTTGCGTCAATAATCGGCGTTACCGTGGTGGAGCCTACTATGTTTGTGGGCTTCGCCCTCCTCTACTTGAAGATGTCGGCGCTAAGTTCCCCGCGCGTGACAAAGATTGGCCGGTTAATGAGTGGAATCGCCTGACTTCGACAGTTAATCTGGTTCCAGATCACGCTGCTGCGCGGCTGTTGCGAGCATTTCTTGAATTGCCTTACGAACGCAGTTCGAATCGGCGCTGTGGCTTTGACAGATTTCCTTCGTCTGCTCGAAGCACTGATCTGCAGTCGGCTCTTTTAGGGCGTCCATGAACGCCTTTTCGCCTTGCTGTGAATAAACATGTTGAAGCGACTCGATCGTATTCAGAGTGTAGCGCCGAGATTGATGAACCTCTGCAGCCGCGTCTGGATCACCCCACGTCGAGCCATCACTGTATTGCACGAACTCGACGCGGACAGTCGCAGCGTAACGTCAGCAAAGGAAAAGTTGAATCCGGCGTCGGCCACGCCCAACGAGCGCTCCAGGCAAAACGCTTTGAGAGCCTGGAGGAGGCCCAAGCCTGTCTGGATCGTTGGGAGACAAGCTGTGCCGATAGCCGCATTCATGGCACCATAAAACGACAAGTCGCTGCCATGTTTGCGAAGAAAAACCAGCCTTGCTGCCGCTTCCCCTGGAACCTTTTCGCTACTACCAGCATGGCAAGCGGGGCGTGAATCTGGATGGTTGCGTCGAAGTCGCTGCCGCCTACTACGGCCTGCCGCCGGGTTGGATCGGACGAGAAGTGAATGTGCAGTGGGATGAGCTTTATGTTCGCATCCTCGATCCCAAAAACGGGCTACTGCTGCGGGAGCACGTACGTCAGAAGCGTGGCTGGTATCGCATAAAAAAAGAAGACCATCCCAAGCGGATGCCGCTCCAGGTTTCCCAGTTACTGTGGCGAGCTGGACGTGCCGGTACTCACATCGGTACGCTCTGCAAGCTTATTTATAACCAGCTCGGAGAACCGGGGGTTCGCCGCGTCTTCGGCATCCTCTCCTTGGCCAAGAAGTTCGGCACCGCCGCAGTCGAAGAGGCGTGCGCGGTTGCTCTGGAAATGGGCGTGCATGAGTACTGCTTCGTTCGTCGTTATCTCGAACGTGCCCCACAACTCACCCTGCGGCAAGTCGACCCGCTCATTCGCGAACTGGTTCACTACCGCGATCTCATCAACCTCAGAACTAAGGAGCCAGAAGATGAACCTGATTGAGTTGAATCGTGCTTTAGGACAACTACGCCTGGGAGGTATCGCCGCCGTGCTCGAAACTCGCTTGCGCCAAGCTCAGGCCGAAGCCATGCCCCCCATCGATTTCCTCTCCTGCCTGGTCTCCGACGAACTCACTCGTCGTGGCGAGCGACTGCTGGAGCGAAGAAAAAAACAAGCCGGGTTCCGAGACCCTCAGAAGACCCTCGATAACGTCGATTTCAACTTCAACCGTAAGATGAATCGCGGTCGTGCTCCCAGGGAAACGCTTCTCGCACCTGCTGCATCGTCCACTCCTGGCTGGGGTGTTCGGTCACCTGGAAGTGCAGCACCGGGCGCCGCTCATGCGATAACACCACGAACACAAACAGAACCCGAAAGGTGGCGGTCGGTACTACAAAGAAGTCGATGGAGGCCATCTGTTCCATATGATTGGTCAAGAAGGTTCGCCAAGTTTGGGATGGTGGCTTCCGCGGGCGGCGAAGATATTTGGCCACGGTCGATTGCGCTACTTCGATTCCCAACTTGCTCAATTCGCCGTGAATCCGCGGTGCTCCCCACAACGGGTTGGCTTGGCTCATGTCCCGAATCAAGTCGCGAAGTTCCGGCGCCACGTTCGGTCTTCCCGGACGCCTCCGTGATTTCCGCGTCACAGACTATGGCGCCAACCGGGCCACCATCGCGACAACAAAGCCCACAACAGTCTGTCGGAGCGCTGGAGGCGCAAACGAGCCGGCGCGTTCTTTTGGAGAACCGTGAGTTGGTGACGAAGCGTAACGATCTCCACCTGCAGGGCGGCACGGGTTCGAAAACTGGACGCTACCAGAGCGAAAAGGGCGACGAAAAGAGAGCTCATCGTGATCACACAAGGATCTCACGAATACTCGGAACCCCTGCATTTTCAGCTCGTACGGAGTTTTCGGTAACCACAGGACGGAGATGACTTCACATCAAGGGAACCACGTATCACACCTTTGCAAATTAGGCCAGGGATTGCTTTAAGGATCGGGATGTCAGCATCGGCGTTTTTCTACAGTTCGAAAGAGTGCGCTTAAGCCGCTTTACTCTTAGGTTGTAAACGATTATGCGATAACGCTCTTCAAGGCAAGCTCAGGCGGTACAGGTTGCGCTGCGTACTTACCTTGCAGAACGAATACATACTGGGGTCTGGTCCGGGAAAAACGCAGGGCGTGTCCATTACACGAATGCCGGGCTTTTTCATCCAAGCCTGATCGTCGTTGAGGTTACGGGGCAGAGATGTTGGAAGAGCTCGACCGTTTAAAGGAATCACATAGGTCTTGTCCGTGGACACATACATAGCCTTCTGATCCCGCGACCAGTTCACAAGGGGTGCCCAGATCTGTTCCAATGTTCCAATTCCGCACACTCTACACAAGATTCGGGGCGCGCCTCCGTCGACTGGGTACGCGAAAAGCGTTTGCGGCTGTTTCGGATCGCCGCTATAGATTGCAACAACGATCACACGGTGGTCGGGCGACACCGCGAGCAAAGAATGGATGTCCTCCGGAATCACCTTCTGTGCATCGGATCCATCTGCTTTCATCCGAAAGACATGTTTCGCGCCTCCTTCCTCTCGCACAAAGAAAATCTCCCTGTCGCTAGTGAACATTGGATCATCAGCTTCGCCCGCCACCAATTGCTTAGGAGGTGAATGGCGGTCAAGCGGGGACAGCCATAGACTCGAATGTCCGCCGTCGTTCCGCGTAAACACCAGAGTCTGGTCGTCTGGTGAAACGCTGTAACGCGAAATCGAAATCCCGGGGAACAACTTTTCCTTGTGGCCGGTAGATAACTCGGCGGACCATAATTCGCCGGTGACGAACTTATTTGGATTGGTGCGCACAAGATAATAGAGCTTCTCCCCGTTGGCAGACAGATAAGGAAGATATGCGAACCCCTGCGATGAGACTTGCTGATCGCCTTTGCGGGTGTGAACCCAGACCGTACTTTGCTGCGAACCAACGGATGTGACTAGGGACCTGCCGTCGGGAGACACTGCGATTCCGCGCTCCTCAGTTGCGGCAAAAGTAATCTGTTCGGGGCGTCCGCTTGGGAATTTCTGCCGCCATAAGTGGTATCCGCCGCCCGCATTGGCCGCAAAATACATCCATCGCCCGTCCGGCGACCATGCTGCTTCCGTGCACTCGGCGGCGACCGGGCCAACCTCCCGACCCTCCGATCCCCCCGCGAGCGGAACCAGGCGGCATGGTGTCCAACCCTCTGTGTCCATTTCAACTGCTAAAATCCACTTGGCGTCGGGCGAAAGATAGGACCGGTGCGCCATATGCTTCTCGGCCGGTGTATAAATGGTCCGCTCGTCGGCTCGGCTTTCGCTCGCGGTAACCAGCCTCATCGGAGTGTCTTTAGTCATCTCCGAAAACATGACCTGCTTCCGACTGATCCAAGTCAGGCCAGACGCATTGGGAAGCAATTCGGACGGTTCTCCCCCGAGAACTGGCACCGTCCAGGTTTGCCAATCCCAGCCGACCGCTCGCGTGTACGCAATTCGCGAACCGTCCGGAGAGAATGCCAAACCCAATTTCGTGGAATCATCGTGCGTGAGTTGCACAGGGTCGCCATCCGGAAGCAGTTTCAGGTAGACATCTCCGGTTCCCATGAACGACTCTTGTCCGCGAATCATCGCTAGCATTCGTCCGTCAGGCGAAAGAGCTGGAGAGGTAACCGAATCGGCAAAATTGGTGAGCTGCGTATACTCGACGATGGCCGATCCTGCAGACGATGACTCGCGCCGCCAAAAAAAGACGGTGGCCAAGAGGCAAACAAAAAGGATGATCGCCGACAATGTCAGCCAGCGCCGGACACCCATACCTGCGATCGCTGGCAAACTCTCGGCGTCAGCAACTCCACGGAGCGGCGAAACCACAGGTACTGCGGGCCCGCCTTTCTGGTCCTTGCGCACCCGCAGCAGGTCGCTCCGCATGATCGCGGCCGACGAATACCGCAGAGCACGCTCTTTCGCCAGCGCCTTGCCAATGACCAGTTCCAACTGCGCCGGAATCGCCGGGTTCAACTCCGACGCAGGTTGCGGACGTTCTTTCAGCAGCGAAGCAAAGACGATGGCCGACGTCGCACCCGCGAATGCCCGCTTGCCCGTCGCCATTTCATACAGCACCAGTCCTAGCGAGAACAGGTCCGTCCGCGTGTCGAGGATCTCTCCTTTCGCCTGTTCCGGCGACATGTAGGCAACGGTTCCAATCGCAACCCCTTGCTCGGTGACCTTATCTCCCCCGGTAATCGTAGGAGCATCGGAACTCGAACCGTTGTGGCGCTGTACTTTTGCCAAACCGAAATCCAGGACCTTAGCATCGCCCCTGCTGTTGATGAAGATATTTTCCGGCTTAATGTCACGGTGGATGATGCCCGTCTGATGCGCCGCGTCGAGCGCGTCCGCGACTTCGCTTCCAATTTTCAGCAACTGCTCCACTTCAAACGGACGGCCAGACATCATGCGCCTCAGCGTCTGCCCGTTTAGGAATTCCATCGCGATAAATGCCCTGCCGCCCTCATCGCTCACGTCATGAATAGTGCAGATGTTGGGATGGTTAAGGGCGGAGGCAGCCTGTGCTTCCCGGCGGAAGCGGGAGAGCGCCTGCGGATCGCTCGCTAATTCCTCGGGCAAGAACTTGAGAGCCACGAAACGGTGCAGGCGGGAGTCCTCCGCCTTATAAACCACCCCCATCCCCCCGGCACCCAATTTCTCCACAATGTGATAGTGGGAAACAGTCTGCCCGACGAGCGTCTCAGACCTCGAACTGCTGGCTTGAGTTTCATGACGACCCAGCTCTTCGGCAAGCACCTGATATGCTGGTGACTCCATGAAGTTCGCTGCACGTTTTTCGTACGCGAGCAGCGATTCCACCTCGCGCCGCAATTCCGGATCATTCCTACAGGCTACATCGAGGGCGGCCTTGCGCTCGTTCTCGCTGAGCGGAATCAGGGCATCGTGCAGTTCCTTGATTTGCTGCCAGCGCTCAGACGGCACGGTGCCCGCCCTCTGACAGCCTGCGCAGCAGCCACGTCTTGGCCAGCCGCCAGTCGCGAAATACGGTCTCTTGCGACACTCCCAGGAAGTTCGCCACCTCGTCTACCGACAGGCCGCCGAAGAAACGAAGTTCCACCACGCGGCTAGCCCGCTCGTCGATGTCGGCAAATTCCGATAGTGCCGCGTCCAGGGCGATCAGTTCATCTGCCGGCTCGGCACCGGTGATGGTCGCTTCCTCGAGGGAAATGTGGACCGCGTTCCCTGCGCGCTTCTGGTAGCGCCGGGATCGCGCCGAATCAATCAGGATGCGACGCATCAAGCGCGCACAGATTCCAAAAAAATGCGACCGGCTCTGCCACTCAATACCGGGTGAATCCACCAGACGCAGGTACACTTCGTTCACCAAGGCCGTTGGTTGCAGGGTATGGCCGGGGCGCTCCCGGACCATATAATGATGTGCGAGACGGCGCAGCTCTGCGTAAATCAGCGGAGTCAGTTTGTCGAGCGCGCTCTCGTCTCCCGCGCTCCAGGCTTGCAGCAGACGAGTTACCTCGTTTTTCCCCGAAAGCTCCATAACACCTTGAAACCTAACCGTTTGCACGCAAGCGCGTGAAAGGGTAGCACACCTTCGGCCGAGTTTCTACTTGCCTTGTTAAAAAACACGACAGTCTTTTTTGGCATTTCCCGCATGTATGGGCAGGGATGAAAAAAGATCCTGCGGTCTTCTGAAGGAGTGATCGGACAGGGGGCGGCAGTGGCTTTGATGCAAAGACCATGAGCCCACCGCAAGATCCATGGTGCTGCGCTATTACATCCCGAAACTATAGGCCGGCACTTGATCGGCCTTGGAGGCTATATGAAACGCACTCGCCATTTCTGGGGAACGGCGACCCTAGTCCTTTTGCTGTTCGTGCACGGCACATTGTGTTCGGCCACGACTCGCAGAGTAGGACAGCCCAACACTGGCTGTAGCAACGCTCAATACACAACGATCACCGACGCAGTCAATGCTGCTTCCGCCGGTGACGTCATCGAAATCTGCCCCGCACTTTACGCCGAGCAGATTATCATCACCATGCCGCTCACCGTGCGAGGTGTGCCCTCCAACGTGAATACCTCGAGCTACTTGCCTTGCTGCAACCAGGCAAACCGCGTCCTGCTGCAACCTACCTTGCAGGACCTTGAGAGCCTTCCCTTCGAAGCAGTCATCACCGTGATGAATACGAATCAAGTCACGATCGATAGCCTCACCATCGACGCCAGCCAAAACACGATTGCAAGTTGCGACATTGCCTTAACCGGAGTCACATTTCTGAATGCATCCGGGCGTCTGCAAAATAGCACCGTGCAAGGAGCGCAGTTGCCCAACCCCCAGAACTGCACAACCTTCTCAGGGAACGGATTCGGTGTCGTCGTCACCTCCAACGATTCCGGTCCCCACCACGTCGGCCTCGCCAACAACAGTATTCACGACTACCAGCGAGACGGCATCCAGGTCGTTAATACCGGAGTTAGCGTGGAAATTGAAAACAACAATATTTCCGGCTTCGGGCCGAGCACAGGCATCAATCAGTTCGGGATTTTCCTGCTGAACGGCGCGGTCGGAGAAATCGAAGGCAACGTCATCACCGAGGGATCCTGCGGCACCCTCTCGGCAACCGATTGCTACAACCTTCGGAGCGAAGGGGTCGTGCTGAGGGCTGTCGGCGACGGCGTCGTGGTCGATCGCAACGTGATCAATCACGTCCAAAGTGGCATCTTCCTCAATGCTGTAAACAAAGCGAGAATCATGAACAATCTCATTGGGAATATCGACGCCCTCGACGGCATCGACATGCAGGGCACATCCAACAGCCTTGTTGATAACAACACAATTTTCAGCGCCGTTCCTTTGGCCAATCTTTCCGAGGGAATCTTCGAGGCCTACGGAACGGGCACAGCCGGCGGCGTGGAAGGCTATAACGAGATTTCCAACAATACGGTCAACGATGCCTATTGCGGCGTCGCATTTGTTGCCACGAGCCATGTGAAGGAAGGGCGATACTTCAACGTGCTTTACCCGAAACTGCTCAGCAAGGGGAACCCCGGCCCGCCGCCAACCGAGCCGCCGCTTCCTTAAGCTCCATAAACAACACGAAAGCCCCGGTTCGGCCCCCCTTGGCCGAACCGGGGCGATCGTCAGGTGCTCGTTTGTCATCATCAGGCGTCGAAGTCGTGAGGTTTCATTTGAGCCATTCGAAGGCCAGCGAACCTCTGCCCATCGTCTCGTCTACCACTGGCTTCGCGACCTCCAGTCCATTCTCGCTGTTTGCGAACATCACCACGCCTGACTTCGTTTTCGGATCGGCCATCACGAAACCCTTGAATGAGCCATTGTCTCCCCAATGCCAAAGCGCATCGGTTCCATCTTTGCGCTCAATGCCCCATCCCAATCCCCAAAGCAGATTCTTCGATAGCTGCTTCGGCTCATGCTTGATGCAAATCCTGCACTCCGGATCGAGTGCGATTTCCGGCGTTTCCATCTCGCGAAGAGTCGCCGGCTTGAGCCCTTTGCCAGCGAGAACCGTGCGGCGTAAGGACAGCCATATTCGAAGAACGTCTTCATGTAGCCGGCCTTCGTAAGAGAAACGTCTGAACAATTTCTCGGGTAGAGGGGTACATTGTGGTATGCGAATCCGATTCAGTTTGCCTCTCTTCTTGACTTGCGTATTTCTTGCGGCCAGTCCGAGCCTTGCCTCCGACTTAGCCTTGGTTGGAGCAAGGATTTATCCGTCCCCCACCGAGCCCCCAATCGAAAATGGCTCAATCCTCCTACACAATGGCCATATTGTGGCCGTTGGACCGACCGCCACGAGCAGAGTCCCACAGGACGCTACCGTAATTGACTGCAAGGGTCTCGTTGTGACCGCCGGTTTCTGGAACAGCCACGTGCACATCCTCGCGCCGGGCTTACTTCATGCAGAAAACCTCTCGCCCAAGGAGGTCGCTTCGCAACTCCAAGAGATGCTCACACGCTGGGGCTTCACTACCGTCTTTGACATTGCGTCCGTGCTCCAGAACACGGCTCTCATCCGCGGTCGCATAGAAAGCGGGGAAGTGAACGGACCGAGGATTCTTACCGTCGGGGAGCCTTTCTGGGTCAAGGGTGGAACGCCGTTTACGTCAGAGGTTTTCTTGAAGCCAATCACATCAGCATTCCCGAAGTCGAATCAACTACACAGGCAATAGAGCGAGTGCGGCAACAGATCCACGACGGTGCGGACGGCATCAAGATTTTTGCAAATTCCATCGAACAGGACGGCATTTTGACCATGCCTTTGAACTTGGCCAAGGTGATCGTGGATGAAGCCCACCGCGCTGGCAAACCTGTCTTTGCCCATGTTTCCAACGATCAAGGAATCGAAGTCGCCGTTCAGGGCGGGGTCGATATTTTGGCCCACACCACTCCCAGTGATGATCTGTGGAGTTCGTCTTTTGCCGAGCGCCTGACGGCAGCGCATATGGCTCTCACTCCGACGCTGACTTTGTGGGATGTCGAATCTAAGAAGGGCAACGCCTCACCTGACGAAATCGAGAAAGGAATGGGCAGAGCAGCCCAGCAACTCAAGGCTTTCTCTCAAGCAGGAGGGCAAATCCTGTTTGGTACTGACGTCGGCTACATCGAAAAGGTCGACACTTCGGAGGAATTCACGTGGATGTCCCGCGCCGGTATGACCTTTCAGGAAATCCTTGCTTCGCTCACCACAAATCCTGCCCTGCGCTTCGGTTACTCAAGTCACAGCGGACGCATCGCGCAGGGAATGGATGCCGATCTTGTGGTCTTAAGCGCCGACCCGGCGCAAAGCACCACGGCATTTTCACAAGTCCGTTACACAATCCGAAACGGGAAAGTCATCTATTCGAAGAAGTGAAAACCTAAATATTCCGAAGCCCATCGTTGTATGTCGGATTCCCATTGCAGCTGAGCGCTGACTGCGACCGAGTCTGACCGGGCATCGGGGAAACTATCTGCCCGTTTTGCTCGCAAGGGTTGTTTGCCTGTGGACCTCCGGGAGAAGTCGACTCTCGATTCGCAAGATGTAATTGTCAATTCGGATGGTTGCAGGGTTCGTGGAAATTATTGAAAGGAAAGCAATTTTGGTTGCGGGGGGTGGATTTGTTCCCCAGCCGCATGTTGATTCCGTGCAACTTGCTGAATCTACGATAGTCCGGAATGCCAAAAAAGGCTACAAAGGCAAATCCTTCATTCAGTTTTCATTCAACCTCCGTCTTTCGTCTTTCCGCACGAATTCTTGCTTGGACCCACTTTTGCGCCGTTCGCTTAGAGAGTGTACCGCCGTGAAAGGGCCGGAGTTGACGGTAAGTTACTGAAACAACGCGACACGGATGGCTACCGAAAGCGCTTTCGGTAAGGGATAGAACCGGTTCGTGGATCATGAATGGATCAAGAATTAGTTTGGCAAAAGGTGCATTGCGTCACTAGGACATCAACCGCAACGCCTTAAGTTGAGTCAGGGATGCCGCTTGTTTCCAAGACACCCATGGTCAAGAGGTCGGGGAGGGTTAGGGCCCGACGTACGTGCAAGGCGGAGTCTCGCGGCCATTGTCACCAGATCGGCGAGAGAGTCGGCCTTCATCTTCTGCATGACCTTGCCTCGGTGTGCCTTTACCGTGATCTCGCTGATGTTGAGCTCGCCACCGACCTGTTTATTCAACAGGCCGCCGGCTACCAGGGCCATGACTTGCCTTTCGCGAGGCGTGAGCGACGCGTAACAGTCCCGGAGCGTCCGTAGCTCTGCCTCGCGACCAAGAGTGGCCCGGCTGCGCTCGATGGCGTTTCGGATGGCACTCAACAGCACATCATCGCCGAATGGCTTCGTCAAGAACTCGATAGCACCCGCCTTCATGGCCTGGACGGACATCGGTATGTCACCGTGACCCGTAATGAAGATGATCGGCATGTCGATCCGATCGCTGGCGATGCGTTTCTGCAGATCGAGACCATTGAGACCTGGAAGAGAAACGTCAAGTATGAGGCAGCTCGGAACAAGGACTCGTGGGCGGCTGAGAAATTCCTGTGCGGACGCGAACATTTCCGGCTGCCAGCCTTCGCAGCGAATCAACAACTCCAGCGACTCGCGTACGGAGACGTCGTCGTCAACCACGAACACGATTGGTGTGCCGTCGGACATGCGTGATGACTCCACTTCATGGCCAAGTGCGTGGGCTAAGTCCATTTTATATCCTCCGGGCGCGGCACATAGCAAGATCGCCTAACTCACTCGAAGCGCGACGTTGAGCGCTTGAAGCAGAGCCGTGTCGCTGAATGGCTTGAGCAGGCACTCCACCGCACCCTGTTCGAGCAATCGCGAGCGCACAGCCTCATCTCTCTGAGCGGTGATGAAGACGATTGGAATCTCTTGCCGACGACGCTTCAATTCCTGCTGAAGGCCGGGTCCGGTCATTCCGGGCATGGCAATGTCGAGGATCAGACATCTGGTTTGGCCGACGCAATCGGACGCGAGGAACTCTTGCGCCGACGAGAACGCGCGGGCTGCAAAGCCGAACTCCCTCAGCAAGTCGGGTAGCGACTCGCGTACGGACTCATCATCATCGACTACTGACACAAGCGAACGTGTAGCTTTCATAATTTCTTGCCGCACCCGTCGCGGCTGGTGTCTCCGAATGCCGCGACCGTTTTCGGCGGCCGTCAAACCCTCGGGTCCGCGAGGAGTGGCGAATGAAAACGCGACTTGGCGGCAGCCCATGTCCCAAGGGTGCGCCACTCCAGTGGAGAGCGCCATTGTGCTTTGGTATTGGTTCGGCGCCGATATCAACACCAGCGCGGCGGATGACGATCATCGCGATCTCTTGAAAATGTGACCTTCGTAGATTTCTCATGCAGCACCCGTATCGGCTACGGCACGCGTCCGCATGTCACGATTACTGTCGGCGCCGGTCGTGCCGTCGGGTCCCCGAGGGATAGAAAATGAGAACGTCGCTCCCGGACCATCATTCAGCGTTGCCCATAGACGACCCTGATGACTCTCGACAATGGAGCGACTGACGTATAGTCCGACTCCCATGCCGTCATTCTTAGTTGTGTAGAAAGTTTCGAAGAGCCTCTCGGCAGTTTGAGGATCGAAACCGATCCCCGCATCTTTCACGCTGAAGAGCACCCGATCGCCTTCGTCTCGTTCGGTCCTGATTAGCAACTCCCTGGGGCGGTCATGGACGGTATTCATCGCATCCGAAGCATTCCGGAGGAGGTTCAGAATTACCTGCTGCAACTGCACGCGGTCACCTGTGACAAGCGGGAGATCGTCGGCAAGCTCACAGCGCAAAATCACCCGGTCTCTTTGAAGCTCACTCAATGACAGAGCAATTACCTCTCTCGTAGCGTCGTTCAGATGCACCCGCTCGGCGAGGGTATGTTTCTTGCTGAAGAGTGCTCGCAATCGCGTGATCACATCAGACGCACGGTTGCCATCGCGAATGGTACGCCGGGCGGTTTCTCTGGCACCTTCGACATTTGGAGGTTCCATTGCCAGCATCCGCAGACAGGTGCCGGCGTTAGTGACGATGCCTGAGAGCGGCTGGTTCACTTCGTGCGCGATTGACGCCGTTAGGGTAGCCAGGCTCGTGACACTGGCGACGTGTGCAAGGTCCGACCTGGCCTTGGCAAGCGCCTCTTCCGAAATTTGCCGTTGCGTCACATCCTGAACCGCGCCGATATATTCCAACCGCCCGTCATTGTCGCGAATCCCGTGCGCGATCAAGTGCAGGTATTTGACCGAATCATCAGGCATTAGTAACCGGTGTTCGTACTCAAAATCGCTGACCGCGCCTCGCGCCCTTGCGACCATGTCGCGCATCATCGGCATGTCCTCTGGATGGACTCGGGTAGCAATCAAGTCAAGCGTCACAGGCACATCCCGTTCAAACCCAAAAATGCGATAGAGTTCCTCTGACCACGTGATTTCGTCTGTTTCCACACGCCAGGAAAGACTGCCGATTCGACTGAGACGTTGGCCTTCGGCTAGAAACGCTTCACTGCGTTTGAGTGCGTCCTCCGCGCGCTTCCTCTCGTCAATATCGGTGAGCAGAACGCACCAGCGAAGGATTCGTCCTTCTGCACCTCGAACGGGCCGTCCGCGCACCTGAAACCAGCGATATACGCCATCGAAACGTCGGAGGCGGGCCTCGTAGTCGTGTGGATTCCCTGACTTGATCGATCCCGCAAAGATCTGGACGGCGCGAGGACGGTCCTCAGGATGAACCGCGTCGCTTGTCTTCCAGAGCCTCAATTCCTCCAATGTCCTGCCGCCGTACTCCACGAGTTGGGGATTGACGAGTTCTACTTCACCAGCCGGCGTCAAGAGTGACACGAAGCCGGGAATGCTGTCGACGATTAAGCGTAAATTGCGCTCACTCGCCGCCAGGGCTTCCTCCGCGTGCCTGCGTTCGGCGACTTCCTTTCTCAGCACTTCGTTGGCTGCAGCAAGTTCTGCGGTCCGTTGCGCGACCCTTTGATCGAGTTCGTCGGCAACGTGCTTCTGTTCCGTCAACAGTCGTGCCTGTTGCAGCCCGATCAACGCCTGGTTAGCCGCTATGCCCAGAAGAAGTGCCTCGGTATCCTGCGGGAAATCTGTTCGACGAGACCCAGCAACGATTACCCCGATTTCACGCTGAACCCCGAGAGGCCAGGAGGCGACTGAAACCTCTTCGTCTCCAATGTGAGTTCGTTCCTGGAGATAACGCTTTTGTGGGTCATCTCCCAACCAGCGATTGAGGAATGCGCAGAGCTCTTGCGGACGGAATATCTGTTCTTGCGATTGAGCAACCCTGACTGTCTCGGAGGGCGCGTCGACTAGGTTTGTCAAGCTCACATACACGAAGTCCAGATCGAGCATGCGAAGGAGTGAGTCGAGCAAGGTCTGAACGATGTCATAGGGTTTGCTGCCGCTCCACATGGCAGGAAGACCGAGGAGGCTGACCAGATCATTAATGCAACGTTGAAGACGCTTGATCTCGTCGGCGGGATGTTCGAGTTGCGCTTGCATGGTCAGCCTGCTGTCACGGGCCGCGCAAACTGTCCTCCCCGTCGTGCGCGAATTTCGTTCAGGAACTCCCGCGGCGGCACGAAGAACGGATTGCGCTGGAGAATGCCGCCGATGACGACCAACGGATGAGTGCGCATGATGTCAATCACAGCGTCTCCGCTGAATTTCGAAAGGTGGTAGGTGCAGATGACCGCATCATCGTGGCGACACCACACATCATTGATCCTAGCTTCAAACTCAATCAGATCGTCGATGTGCGACTGACCGTCAGGCACCCAGTCCATGCGGCAGACAATGCGACTCAGGGGAAATCCTCCCTCGGCATTGCCACTTGCCATCTGCTCAAACGACTGCAGCATGCGATCCTGATCGAACCGACCGTTTTGAAGGTAGGTTTCCGTGCTGCTCCGAAGTTCGAATTGGCCGCTTCGTTGGACAGCGGTCGAGTCAATTCCTATGCCGGCTAATCGTTGCAGGTGGTCACGGTGTTGATCAGGACTAATGACGTGAATCGCCTTGTCTCCACACTCGAACCCATCCTTAATGAACGGCAATAACACGCGATACTCTTCTTCAGCGCTATTGAAAAACGCGCAGACATGACGTGGTTGGCCGAGTTGCGAGCCAGCCAAAGAAATGGGCGCCGAGATTTTTCTCATTGCAGTCCCTACCTAACGCCTCGGCAGTAGCTCCCCGCGTCACGCGTCATCTCCCAGAGGAGGATGAGCCACCCCGTAGGTGCGTGTCTATTGTACTTTGGTATCGGTTCTGCCGGGTTGGATCGACAGCAACATACTCCCGCCGGCCGATACGAAGGTATGGTCGATACCATCGTCTGATTGTTTCGTGTCTACACCTCTGATGTGATCACACTTGTGCACGCCATCACAGTCAGTCAGAAACCTAGTGCACATGGGGGATGAAAGCCTCACTCCTGGTGCACGGCATAGCTGAAACAGACGAGAATCCAATGAACACGAAGGAATCGCTCTCCAATTCAATTTGCAAGGAGCAGATGCAGATAGCGGAGCGCGAGTTCTCGGCGTTCATCAGCGCGGTGAAGGAATTGCTCGGTCCAGACCAGGCCCAGCTTTTGGCCGTGGACTGGCTCGACGAGTTGGAATTAATGGATAGCCAGCCCGGGACCACAAACCGGCATTGGCGGGCGGTGACGATCGCGGCCTCGGCGCGACTTGCAAATCGATTGAACGCCGGACCGCATGATCGATCATTCGCCGAAGACGTCGTCTAATACGAACGTATCGACGATACCTTCGTCCAATTGTTTCGCGTTCCCACCTCTGTTTAGATCGATCAACCAGCTTCGGAACTCGTGCAAGGCATCTTCTGATTGAAAGACAAGAGCCCTTGCCGGCTGGGGTTGGCGTCGCAAGCCTTCCGCTCGGCACGCCGGTCGAACTGGAGTCATTTTCAAGGTGGGGAAAGGCGGGCCGAGCAATAGCGGGGAGCCGCGACAGCATTAGTAGTCGCCTTTCAAACTAGATCTGAAAGTCCTCGGAGGATTTATGGCAACGACAGCAATCGCAGTAGGAACGATGAAGGTGGCGCAAGTCTCCCATCCGGGAGCAAATTTCCAGATCGTCGAACGCGAGATCCCTCAACCGCGCGCAGGAGAGGTGCGGATCAAGGTGCAGGCCTGTGGCGTTTGCCACAGTGACGTGTTCACGAAAGAAGGCTTATGGCCGGGAATTCAGTATCCCCGAGTTCCAGGACACGAAGTGGTGGGCATTATTGATGAGGTAGGCGCTGGTGTTTCCGAATGGAAGAAAGGAAAGCGCGCTGGCGTCGGCTGGCACGGCGGCCACGACAATACCTGTCGCGACTGCCGGCGCGGAGACTTTCGTAATTGCCGGAATTTGAAAGTTCCGGGCATCAGCTATGACGGCGGATACCAGGAATACATGGTGGCTCCAGCGGAAGCATTGGCGGCAATACCGGAGACTCTAAGTGACATCGAAGCAGCACCGCTGCTGTGCGCCGGGGTTACTACGTTTGACTCGCTGCGGAACAGTGGAGCGTCGCCCGGCGACCTTGTCGCTATTCAGGGCATCGGCGGTCTGGGCCATCTTGGAATTCAGTTCGCGAACAAGTTTGGCTACAAGGTGGCGGCTATCGGGCGCGGGGCCGAAACTGCGCCGCTGGCAAAGAAACTGGGAGCCAGCGTGTACATCGATAGCCAATCGACGAACGCAGCGGAAGCTTTGCAAAAGTTGGGCGGCGCAAAAGTCATCCTGGCCACCGCCCCGAATTCAAAAGCTATGTCCGAACTCATCGACGGTCTGGCGGCAAACGGCAAGCTGATAGTTATCGGCGTGGCTTCGGATCCCATTGAGGTCACACCGTTACAGCTCATTACTCGAACCGCAAATATTCAAGGCTGGGCATCGGGAACAACAGCCGGTGAAGAGGACACATTGAACTTCGCAGAACTCTCGGGCGTGCGTCCCATGGTTGAAAGATACCCGCTCGAAAAGGCGGGCGAGGCTTACGCGCGCATGATGAGCGGCAATGCACACTTTCGCGTTGTTCTGACGATGTGAAGTTGACCGACTAATGAAGGCAGCACACGGACATCTAGACCCGAAGTTTCTTAAACACAGGAGTCACATGCCAGACCAGAAGACAGCCATCATTACAGGAGCCTCGCGCGGAATCGGAGCCGGTTTAGTCGGGGCCTTCCTGAAAGAGGGCTATAACGTCGTTGCGACGTCTCGCAGTGTAAGCCAACAGTTGACTGCCTCGACCGGCCTGGTTCTCATCGATGGCGATATTGGTAAGCCGGAGCTTGCCGCCAAGGTCGTCGAAGCGGCAATCAAGAACTTCGGAGGTATCGATGTTCTGGTGAATAACGCCGGAATCTTTCTAACGAAGCCTTTCACCGAATTTTCCACCGCGGACTTCACCGCCTTGGTCTCAACGAACCTGCTGGGATTCCTCTACATCACTCAGCTTACTGTGAAACAGATGCTGAAGCAGAAATCAGGGAGCGTCGTAAGCATCACGGCGGCGCTTGCCGATCAGCCGATCCTTGGCGTAAATGGCTCGGTCCCAATGATCACTAAAGGAGGCCTGAATTCAATCATTCGGAGTCTCGCGATTGAGTATGCAAAACAAGGTATCCGCTTCAACGCTGTAGCCCCTGGCGTGGTGGATACGCCAATGCACAAGGATAATCCCAAGGACTTTCTAAAGACATTGCAGCCAATGGGAAGAATCGCGGACGTAAAAGACGTTGCCGACGCAGTTCTCTACCTCGCCCAGGCAGATCAAGTAACCGGAGAGGTGCTCCACGTGGACGGTGGTGTTCACGCCGGCCGTTGGTAACCCCAGACGAGACGGAACAGATCGAATCTATTGGAGATATGAATGACAAGTTATCTGAAGACTATCGCAGTGGGTTCCACCCAGGAAGACATGAAGGTGCGGTACACCGCCAAGACCCATACTTTGGGCGGTCGGCGCGGCGGCGTCTCCCGCAGTGATGATGGCCGCTTAGATGTTAAGTTCTCGGCTCCCGGAGTCCCAGGAACTGGTACCAATCCGGAGCAGTTGTTTGCCGCTGGTTGGTCGGCCTGTTTCATTAGTGCGATGGCGATTGTGGCCAACAGAATGAAGGTCAAACTTCCGGCTGACGCATCCATCGATGCCGAAATAGACCTGTGCAATTCTGGCGACGTGTACTTCCTCCGAGCACGGCTTAACGTCAGCCTGCCGGGCTTGGAGCGCGAAGTCGCCCAGGCCATTGTCGACGCCACGCACGGCGAGACATGTGCATATTCCAACGCTACACGGGGCAACATCGACGTTACGGTCAACGTGGTGTAAGCCGGACCTGTAGCAGAACGTTTTACAAAGGACTGCGTGGCTCTCGCGGGCTGTGATTGCGGCAAGAGCGTGACGAACTATGACTTCAATCTTGATCCAAAAAAGGAGAAACAACGTATGACACTCTCACAAACATACCGAACTGCTTTGATTGCAATTGCAGGATTCCTACTGACAGCGGTGTTTCACACCGGTGCGGTCGCTCAGGCGAAGGCCCCTCAAGGGGTTAGAAACATTGTCATTGTTCACGGCGCATGGGCCGATGGATCAAGCTGGTCCAAAGTGATTCCACTGCTTCAAGCCAAGGGATTGCATGTGGTCGCCGTGCAGAACCCATTGACCTCGCTGGCTGACGACGTTGCCGCCACTAAGCGCGCCATCGCATTGCTGGATGGCCCTGTGTTGCTAGTGGGCCATTCCTATGGGGGAGTGGTTATCACGGAGGCAGGAAACGATCCAAAGGTAGTCGGGTTGGTTTATGTGGCTGCGCTCGCCCCGTCTGAGGGTGAGTCGGTTGCTTCGGTCACCAAACCGTTTCCGCCGGCTCCGCTAGGCAGCGAAGTCCGGGCGGATGCTGATGGTTTTCTGACAGTGACCCCAAAGGGAGTCGCTGAAGACTTCGCCCAGGATCTGTCAGACGACGAGAAGCAGCTTTTGACGGCGACACAGGGTCCCACTGCAGCAGCTGTTTTTGGGGCCACAATTACGACCGCCGCGTGGAAGACCAAGCCATCTTGGTACGTGATTGCGAGCAACGACCGCGCTGTTCCTCCGGAGCTTGAGAAGGCAGAAGCGGCGGCGATGAAGGCTACATCGATCACTGTTCCGTCCAGTCACGTGCCAATGCTTTCTCATCCGAAAGAGGTCGCAGACTTAATCGAGCAAGCTGCGGCGAAAGCCGGGAGCCGATAGCCGGTGAACGTCCCCTTTTCCGTTGACTTTATTAACGAGAGCGAAACCCGCTCCACATCTTGTAAGGAAGGACATAGTTCTGCGAAGAACCTTTCCGAAAACAAAAGGTAATAACAAGGAGTGTCTTATGAGCAGTTCCAGCACAGTATCGACACAGAGCCGCCGCTCGTTCTTCAAGATGACGGCAGCAGGTGCAGCCATGGCCATACCCGGCTTCGCTTTAATGAACGGAACAGAGATCGTCTTCGCCGGACCAACGCCCTCACTCAACGACAGCGATGTCGCTGTATTGCAGTTCCTCGCAGTAGCAGAACTCGTCGAATCTGATCTTTGGGGACAATATTGCGAACTCGCGACCAACAATCCCGGCTACCGCAATGCTCTTCAGAGGATCGACGAATCGCTTCCCGACTACATCTGTGGGGTATTGGAAGACGAGCGCAGCCATGCCACCTTCATCAATGCATTCCTGATCGCTGCCGACAAAACACCAATCAACCTCGATCCCTTCCGCACCTTGCCCAGCGTCCCCGTCGAAGGCGCGAAGAACATCGGCCGTCTAACCAACCTGAAGAATCTGACCGTCGATACGAGTTACTACCAGCGTTACCGCCAGGCCGGAAACCCCGACTTCGGAGATGCCTTCGCCCAGATAGCCAACATCGTCAACCAGCCCACAGTTCCAACCTCCGATTCGATTGGCGGCGATGAGCTCCGTTCCATTGCACAGACCGCCGCCTTTCACTTTGCTGCAATCGAGCAAGGTGGAAGCAGCCTCTACAACTCGTTTATGACTAAAGTCACGAACCTCGACGTCGTGGCAATTCTCGCCTCCATCGGCCCCATGGAGGTCTACCACTTCGCCGTCTTCCAAACTGCCCTTGAACGAATCCGCAAACTCGAAGGCCACGACGGCCCGAGCTTTCCCGACATCCGGAAGAACCCGAACCGCGGCGACATCATGCCTGAACCCTGCACCTTTCTGGATAAAAGCCTGCCCGTCTGCTCCGTCATCAGGCCCCGCAACACCAATACCGCGGGAGCGGTTGCGGCCGCGACGGGCCTGGTAAATTCCGGCCTGTTCCTGGGCCAAAGCCAGGCCTTCTTCGACGCAGTCGTACCGCTCGCCAAAGCGGCGGACGCCGCACTCCGAAGCTAGCCACGAACCGATAGAAAGGAGAACCCATGACCGCAGTGAAATTAGAAGATGCCCGCCGCGTAATCAGCGCGGCGGAGAAGAAAGCCAGGGAGATTGGCCAGCCCATGAATATCGCAGTGGCTGACGAAGGCGGAAACCTCGTAGCGCACGTTCGTATGGACAACGCATGGATTGGCAGCATTGATATCTCTATGAAGAAGGCTTACACGTCGCGCGCATTTGACATTGAAACGAAGGAATTGGCAAAGCACTCTCAATCGAGAGGCGAGTTCTTCGGCATTCATGTTTCAAACAACGGCAAAATCATGATTTTCGCTGGCGGCATCCCGCTGAAGCTGGATGGCAAGGTAGTAGGGGCGATTGGCGTCAGCGGTGGGTCCGGCGATCAGGATCATGCCGTCGCCGCGGCCGGTGCCGCCGCGTTCTAACCCCGCCGGATAGAGCAGAACTACAAGACGAGGACTAATTCATGTCGCATCATTATTCTGGCCCAGACTTCGGCTTTCCCCAAGGGGACGCCCGACTGGACTTTACTGATCTGTATGCGTTTCCGAAACCGGGAGACGCCAGTAAATCCATCCTGATTATGAACGTGCATCCGTCTGCCGGCGAAAACCCTCCCGGGCCTACCACGACCGAGCCTTTCGCACCCGAAGGATTGTACGAACTCAAGATTGACACCGATGGCGATGCGGTTGCCGATATCGCCTACCGGGTGCGCTTCTCAACCTTCGAGGGCGGCGCACAGACCGTGATTGTCCGCCGCATTGACGGCCCTCAGGCCGCCGGTACCGGTGACGGTGGGCGGGTGATCGTTGATGGAGCGCCGGTTTCAACGGGGCGCGAGGCAAGGATTATACAGGCAGGTGATACCCGATTCTTTGCCGGCTGGCGCAGCGACCCTTTCTTCTGCGACGTCGAAGGCGCGAAGAACAACTTGCAGTTCACCGGCGACGATTTCTTCGCTGACAAAGATGTGTGCAGCATCGTTCTCGAACTGCCTAACTCTGCTCTGGGGGCAAAAGAAGTTCGCCTGTGGGCGCGCACGCTTACGCCAGATGATGGCGGCGGCTGGATCCAGGTGGAGCGTGGAGCCCGGCCTGCGCAAGCGGTCATTCTAGTCGAAGAGAGAGATGCCTACCTCACGGGTGAACCGGCACACGACGAGCGTTTCCTTGCCGGGTTCGCGCACGCTCTCGAGCATACAGGGGGATATTCGCCGGCGGAGGCGACGCGGGTGGCGGGGACATTACTCCCAGATGTTCTGCGTTATGACCCTACGCGCCCGGCGTCTTTCCCTGATAACGGTCGGACACTCACTGACGATGCGTTCGATTCTTTTATTCGGATCCTCACAAATGGAAAGGTGGCGGAAGACAACGTAGGGCCCCACGCCGATCTGTTACTCGAGTTCCCCTATGTGGGACCGCCTCACCAAAGCCGCGCGATGAAAGCGCCCCATAAGGCGACCGCAACGCAAAATCAAAAATGAAACCGAATGATGAGGAGAGAACAATCTTGAAAGGTCAGAATCACACAGCGATGAGCGAGGATGCCCACGTAGATGGGGTTTATCCCTTCCCGGCTGTGATGCAGACGCGGACGATCGAAAACAACGGCACATCCATCCATGTGTGGGTCGGCGGTCATGGTCCAGCGACCGTCATGCTGCACGGCTTCGGCACAACGGGCGACATGTGGGGTCATCTGGCGAGCGCACTCATCGAAGACCACATGATTGTCGCGCTCGACCTGCGTGGGTTGGGCCTCTCGTCGAAGCCTGATGGCGGCTATGACAAGAAGAATCAGGCGGCGGACGTGGTGGGCGTCCTGGACGCCCTGGGTGTGCGCACGGCCGAATTGGTGACGCACGACATCGGCATCATGGTCGGCTTCGCAGTTGCCGCCACCCACCCCGAGCGCGTGAGCCGATGGGTGGCGATCGATGCGCCGCTGCCCGGCGTCGGACCCTGGGATCAGATCACACGGAATCCGGCCATGTGGCACTTTGGCTTCGGTGGTCAGGACATGGAGCGCCTGGTCGCCGGCCGCGAGCGCATCTATCTCGACCGCTTCTGGAACGAACTCTCCCGGGACCCGAAGCGGTTTGATGAAGCGAAGCGCCAGCATTATGCGGCGCTCTATGCGCAACCCGGCGCAATGCGAGCGGGCTTTGCCCAGTTCCTGGCGTTCAGTCAGGATGCGACCGACAACAGGACGTTCCTTGGGAAGGGCAAGCTTCAGATGCCGGTCTTGTCCTTTGGCGGCGAAGCTACATTCGGCCCTATGATCGGCGCGGTGATGCGGTGTGTCGCCGATAACGTCGAAGATGTGATCATCCCGGATTGCGGGCACTGGATCACGGAAGAACAGCCGGCCGCGACGACAAAACTTGTCGTCGACTTCCTACATCGCCGTTCGTGAGTTAGCTAGCGTTACGTAGTGAAACCAGATCATGAGGAGACAACAGCCATGAAAGTTCAGAATTACGCAGCAAGTAAGACTGCTGAGATACGTCTGGCCCGGCGCTCGCCCGAGTATTGGAGGGTCACGTTTGACCACCCGCCGCTCAACATCTTCGGTCCGGAGATGCTTCCGCAAGTGAACGAGATCATCACGGTAATCGAAACTGACGAGCGGGTTAAGGTGGTGGTCTTTGACAGTGCTGTTGAAGGTTTCTTTCTGATTCATTTAGATTTTCTTGCAAACCTTGACGATTTGGCGCATCTCCCTCCTGGACCTACAGGCTTGCATCCATGGCCCGAGATGCTGGTGCGCTTGAGTCGTACGCCTGTTGTATCCATAGCGTTGATTCGTGGGCGGGCGACTGGTATGGGAAGTGAGCTTGCCCTTGCCTGCGACATGCGTTTTGCCAGTCGCGAAAGAGCCATCCTGTCGCAGTTTGAAGTTGGCGCCGGTCTGGTGCCTGGCGGTGGCCCTATGGCGCGACTGCCGCGCCTCATGGGAAGAGGACGCGCCCTGGAAGTAATTCTAAGCTCAAACGACGTCCCAGGCGACCTGGCCGAGCTCTACGGCTATGTGAATCGGTCGTTGCCGGATGCCGATCTTGACGGGTTTGTGGACGCGCTTGCCACCCGGATCGCCACCTTCGACAAACAGACAATCGCGGATACCAAGCGTCTGGTCAACGTTGCCAGCTTGCCGCCGGATATCGAAATCGAATCCGGGTGGGATGCTTGCGTTGCTTCGATGGCACGACCGGCTACGCAGCAGAGAATCAAATCGCTGCTAGAGCGAGGCTTTTGCAAACCCGGAGATGCAGAAGATCGCTTGGGAGATTTCGTGGGACGCTGAGCATCTATAGCGACGCAGTCCCCAGTGGGACACTGCGAAAAGTCAGAATGTGGAGGATGCAACCGAAGCCTCTGGAGCGAGATCAATGAATACTGGTTCGAACGACAAAACCTTAATCGGCGACGGCTCTCGTCTTGCCACTGCCGAGCGGCGGTTAAGACAACTTGGCATCAAGCTCCCGACTCCGCCGGAGCCGTTCGGCATCTACGCGGAAGCGGTGCAGACGGGCAACCTGCTATTTCTCACCGGAATGCTTCCCACTGCAGGCCGCGAAGCGAAGTTCATCGGGCGCCTCGGCGCGGAGCTGGACGTCGAAGCGTGCCACAAGGCGGCTCGTCTGGCCGCACTGAACGCCCTCGCGGTCGCGAGGCAACGTTTGGGATCGCTCGACAAAGTGACGCGGATTGTCCGGCTCGGCGTCGCCGTGGCCACTTCGGGAGATGTCCGCGATCAGCCAAAAGTGGCTGACGGCGCTTCAGAGTTGCTACAGGACGTTTTCGAAAAAGACAAAAACCCTAGCCGACTGGTGTACGGCGTAGCCAGCCTTCCGCTCGGCGTGCCGGTCGAGCTGGAGTTGATTTTTGAGGTATCCGCATAATGCCGCCCCGCTGGAATCAGAACCGGCTCACCGCGAAACTCGGGATCGACTATCCCGTCATTCAAGGTCCGCTCGGCGGATTGTCATCACAACAATTGACGGCAGCGGTCTCCAACTTTGGCGGGCTCGGATCGTTTGGTGCGCACGGCTTGGCTCCGGAGGCGATCGAGGACGTGATCGGAGAGATTCGCTCCCTTACATCGAAACCGTTCGCAATGAACTTGTGGGTCTCGATGGAAGACGAGGGTGCCCGAACATCGGACGAAAACGCCTTTAATAGAAGCCTTGCCCCACTTGCGGTCCATCTCGCCGCATTGGGGGCACCTCGTCCGACATACAAACCGTATTCGCCGATCCGATTTGAAGATCAGGCTCGCGTGTTGCTGGACGCGAACGTCCCGGTATTCAGCTTCATCGTTGGAATCCCGCCGAGAGAAATCTTAGAGGAGTGCCGGATGAAAGGCATCGTCACGATTGGTACGGCGACAACCCCCGATGAGGCAGCAGCACTTCAGGAGGCAGGCGTGGATGCGATCGTCGCTTCCGGCTTCGAAGCCGGAGGCCATCGCGGTTCATTCCTCCGGTCCGCGGAGGATTCGCTTACGGGCACGGTCTCGCTCGTCCCTCAGATCGTCGACATCGTCGATGTGCCCGTGATCGCTGCAGGCGGAATAGGCGACGCACGCGGTGTAGTCGCCGCCCTGGCTCTCGGCGCAGAAGCCGTCCAAATGGGAACGGTATTTCTGGCGTGTGAGGAGTCCGGCGCCAGCCTCCTTCATCGTCAAGCTTTACGAGGGAAAAAAGCCGGGCACACCGCGTTGACAAAGGGCTTCACCGGAAGACTCGCGCGGGGAATCCACAACCGCTTAATGGAGGAGTTGAACCAGGAGGGAACGGCGATTCTACCTTATCCGTTGCAGCGAGGACTCGTCAGAAACCTCTCAATCCCGGCAGAGGCGACGGGCCGATCGGATCTCATTCCCCTATGGGCTGGGCAAAGCGCCAATCTTTCTACTTGCACCGACGTATTGGCTCTTTTGACCTCATTGGTCGAGGAGGTCTCTGAAATCGTGGGGCCGATCATTCAGTGGAGCGCAGCCCGCCGTGAAAAACAAATTCTTAGAAATCAAATTCTTAAATAAGGAGAAAAAGAGAATGTCAAATATCACCGGCAAAGTCGTAGTCATCACCGGAGCCAGCAGTGGCATTGGGGAGAGCACCGCGAAGCTTCTCGCAGAACGAGGAGCAAAAGTTGTACTTGGAGCGCGGCGTTCGAACCGGATCGACGCACTGGCTCAAGAAATCTCGGCCACCGGCGGCACGGCTATCGGATTTGCAACCGATGTGACGAAGCGCGCAGAAGTGGAGGCGCTCATCCAAAAGGCCGTCGACGGTTTCGGCTGCGTCGATGTGCTCCTCAACAACGCCGGTATCATGCCCATCGCGCCGATCGAGGCCCTTAAGGCAGATGAATGGGACCGGCAGATAGACGTTAATATCAAAGGACTTCTATATGGGGTTGCCGCTGCCCTGCCGCACATGCAGAAGCAGAAGAGCGGCCACATCATCAACATGGCTTCGGTTTTCGGGATCAAAATGTTCGCCCCCGGCGGGACGGTCTACTGCGCCACCAAAGCGGCTGTGCGCGCGTTGACTGAAGGGCTGCGGATGGAACTGCACTCTCAAAATATCCGGTGCACGATGATCTCACCTGGCGCGGTTGCCACAGAACTGTCGGAGAGCAGCTCGGACGAAGCGACCAGAAAGAATTTGCGCGAGTTCATGAAAATGGCCATCCCGGCCAGCGCGATCGCGAGAGCCATCGCTTACGCAATCGAGCAGCCGGTCGAGGTGGAAGTCGATGAGATGGTCATCCGCCCAACCGTGCAGGACTTCTAACGCGGGGGTAAACTATGCACCCTTTCTACTCGTCCCCTGGGCCCCGATTCTTGCAGGTTTCTTGTATGGTGCTGGTGTTTTCTATGATGCTCGCAATATTTCAACTGCCGGCCCACTCCCAGGGAAAGGAACGTCCCATGAAAAACCCGACTTTTTATCGCACGATACAGGTAGATGGACTCTCCATCTTTTACAGAGAGGCCGGGCCGACAAACGCTCCAACGCTTTTGCTGTTGCACGGGCTTCCATCTTCATCCCGGATGTTCGAGCCCCTGTTCTCTCGGCTTTCCGATCGCTATCACCTGGTCGCGCCCGATTACCCCGGATTCGGACACAGTGACTGGCCAGACCCGAAAACATTCGCGTACACGTTCGATCACATCGCCGAAACCATGAATCACTTCACCGAAGCTCTTGGGCTCGCGCGCTACACGCTTTACATGCAGGACTACGGCGGCCCCGTGGGTTTTCGCATGGCCTTGGCCCATCCGGACCGAGTCGAGGGACTCATCGTCCAGGACGCTGTGGCGCACAACGAGGGCCTGGGCGCGAACTGGAAGACGCGCCGGGCCTATTGGGCCGATCGCGCCGCCAACGAAAGCGCGTTGCGCACGAACCTCCTGTCGTTGCAGACGACGCGGACGCGCCATGTGGGAAGCGATCCCAACGCGGAACGCTACGACCCCGATCTGTGGAAGGATGAATTTGCTTTTCTCAATCAACCCGGCCAGGTCGAGATTCAGAGCGACCTCTTCTACGACTACCGCACCAACGTCGAAAACTATCCCAAGTGGCAAGCTTGGATGCGTGAGAAGCAGCCGCGCCTGCTGGTGATCTGGGGCAAGTATGAATCATCGTTTGACTCCTCGGAGCCGGAATCCTACCGGCGAGATGTGCCCAATGCTGAAGTCCACATTGTCGACGGTGGTCATTTCGCGCTGGATACGGCAGCAGATGAAATTGCGGCGCTGATAGATCAGTTCATGAAGACGCAGAAATGAGTACTACCATTCGCGAAGCGTTCGAGAGTTCAAACTAGTCGAGGAGGCATGATTTTATGGGTAAGAGATTCGCACTATTGGCAATGCGACTGTTGGTGTCTGTGAACCTTCTGTATGCCGCCATCTTTATGAAGTTTGCAGGGGTGCCAGGTGCGGTGGCCCTGTTCACGCAGATGTCGCAAGCGGTCCACGGGTTGATATCTCAGCCGGTATTTCGCCTGGGATCCGGGGTGTTCGAAACCATGGTGGCGGTTCTCTTCCTGATTCCGAAGACAGCCAGATTGGGGGCGAGATTGGTCATTTTGTGGATGACTGCCATTATTCTCAGTCACATTTTCGTGTTGGGATATGGCTTGTTCTTTGTCGATGCTCTCGCATTGATGCTACTGGCTGTCAGTTATCTCTTGCTGACGCGTGGGCAATCCCATTGGAACGAACCCGAAAGCGTGGGGACGACGGCTGCCTTAGAAATGCACAAAAACTAGCTGGGCGAACAGTTGCAAGTGGAGCCACATCGCCCCAGACGAGATCGCCGCACGATGATGTGAGTTTATGGATATGCCAAAAGAATCAATCGAAGGAGAAGAAATCATGGCAACAGCAACGACGGCCGGCCGTCCTCCTTTGCCTCCGTTCACGCGCGAGAGCGCGATCCAAAAGGTACGTCTCGCCGAAGATGGCTGGAACACTCGCGATCCGGCAAAAGTGGCTCTTGCCTACGCCATCGATTCACGATGGAGGAACCGCTCGGAGTTCATCAATGGGCGAAGCGAAATTATTGCTTTCCTGTCTCGCAAGTGGGCCAAAGAACTCGACTACAGGCTCATCAAGGAAATGTGGGCATTCACCGGAAACCGAATCGCCGTACGCTTCGCGTACGAGTGGCACGACGACTCGGGTCACTGGTGTCGCTCTTATGGCAATGAGAACTGGGAGTTCAATGACGACGGGCTCATGGCGTCAAGGTATGCATCGATCAACGACCTCCCCATTTTGGAGGCCGATCGCAAATACCACTGGGCACTCGGACGACGTCCCGAAGGCCACCCAGGGTTAAGCGACCTCGGCCTCTAGTATCCAAGCCTCGTTGTCTTCCCGGAGTTCGCCAAGCATGTCCAGAGGTCCAACGTATTCGCATCGTTGTCGGCTACGTGTTTGAGACAAGTGATGTGCCCGACCTAGCAAATCGTAGTTCCACCCACCTTGCGAACTCTCTCTGCAATGTCGTCGGTCACTGCGAATATCTGCTCCGCTTGCTCCTCAAGCATCAGGTGATAATCGCGAAAATGAGCACCGCTGACATGCCAGTGGAAGGTCTTGGTCTTACTGTAAAGAGCGAAGTCGTCTGCGAGTAAAACCTTGAGCTCGGGCCGTGATGTTCCGCACATCCTCTGCGCCCAGCAAAGACGGCGTCCTCAGTGGCGCTTCGCGCCGCTCTCCGACTTCGTTGCTGTTCGTCATGTTCTTTCCATTCGCAATTAAGGCTTTGAAAAAAATGCCGGGCGCTGTAATGGCACGGCAGGTCAAAGTCCGGGCCGCTCAGGCGACGATTTTCTTCGCTTGCGCCTTTTCGCCCAGGAAGCTCATCAATTCGGCGTTGACATCCTCTGCATGCGTCCAAGTGACGCAGTGCGGCCCGCCCTTCACGACGTGCAGGCGAGCGCCCTTGATCATTTTGGCGGTGCGGGCGCCGGCGGCAGTGAGCGGAACAATGCGGTCTTCGTCGCCATGGATGACGAGCGTTGGCACATCAACACGTTCCAGGTCCTTGCGGAAGTCCTCGTGCCAGGTTGCGACGCACGCGAGGCTGGCGGTGGCGGAGGCGCTGGCCGCCAAGTTCCAGTTAGCTTGGAGGGCTTGTTCGCTGACACGCTTACCCAACAGCACGTCGGTGTTGTAGAAATTCTGGAAGAAGCCGGTGAAGAACGCGTAGCGGTCGGCGGCCACGCTTTTCTCGATGCCAATAAATACACTGGCATCCACGCCTTCGGGATTGTCTCCGGTCTTGAGCAGGTACGGTACCACACTGGAGATAATCACGGCTTGGCTCACGCCCTTGGAGCCGTATTTTCCGATGTAGCGTGCGACCTCGCCTCCGCCCATCGAAAAGCCGACTAATGTGAAGTCGTGCAGCTTGAGCTGGGTGACCAGTTTGTGAAGGTCCTCTGCGAACGTGTCGTAGTTGTAGCCTGCGGTCGGCTGGCTAGACTTACCGAAGCCTCTGCGGTCGTAGGTAATGACCCTGTAACCCGCTTCCAGAAGAACGGGTACTTGCTTCTCCCAGGAAGCACCGCTCAAAGGGTATCCGTGGATGAGAACAACCGGTTGGCCCGAGCCATGATCTTCGTAGTAAAGCTCGATGTTGCCTGAATTTTCTTTTCCGACTGTAACGTATGGCATTGCTTTCTCCTTATTCTCTTGCGATGGATAAGTTTGTGATTGGTAGAGTCGCGACCGTGATCGACTATCCGTCGATACAGTTTTCGATCAGACTCGCTGCCGCGACTGTCGTCGCGCTCCTTGCAAAGTCCCGGTGTCCCCACGCTGCGAAGGGAATGCCGTCCAAATCAATTCGCACAGCATTGACGATTCGGCTGAACGTGTTCGGCTTTCATCGCGGAAGCGCCGAGGCGCCTGGAGCTCTGACTTGCCCCTGCCCATTTACTGTGCGTTCACCCACGTGTCTGATCCCGTCAGTTTTACGGCCACATCCGTGAAGAAAATCCGCAGCGGCTTGCCGTCGCCTGTGCCGCGATGGTCCAAGGAGACAAGCAGCGGGCCGACCTTCTTGTAATCCAGCCACTTCGCGTTAACAGTGTTGACGATAATTGGCTTTCCGGGGCCCCGGCGCCAGAGAAGTTGCTGGATCAGGTTGTCAGGGCCGACGTACATCTCCCAAGTGTCGCCGGGAGTGTAACCGCCGCCCTCGGGCGGGTATGTCATGAGAACGCGCCTGGCGGAACCCCCGCCTATCGGCAGTTTGTGCATGCCAGAATCTTCCACTTTAGCGGCGGTGTCCCAGCAGGCATGGAAAGGAAGGAACAGCCAATACTGATTGTTGTTGAAACTCGGGTCGATTTCGTTCTTCACGTTGTCAGGTTGGCTGCTGAGCTGAGAGCGCACGTAGGTAATCTTTACCGGATTGCCTGCCTTGTCTTTTCCCTCATAGGTGACCCGGTCGGCTTTGGGCTCCCAGATCCAGCTCTGAGAGACTTTGAGTCCTGGAAAATCTATGTTGAAGGTGGAACGAACCGCATCAATTTGCCCGAAAGAGTCCAGGCCATAGGCCTTGGCAATTTTTTCAGCGGCCGGCGGGCACGTCTGCGCCCAAGAGGTTGCCGCGAGCAGCAACGTCGCGGTGGCTAGAAGCCGAATCTTTGTGTTCGAACTTGTCATTGAGAGTCCTTTTCATCATGTCAAATTTGGATTCCTTGTCCCTGCGTGTGATTAAGCCAGAAGCGCGGATACGAGTCTATTGAACGATGGTATTGAGCGATACCAAGATATCGCCTATACCAACGTCCAATCGGTTTCACAGCCGAAGGCGACAAAGTCGTGTGCCGCAATACTTGGCGTTGTACTGACGGCTAGAAGATGCAGTTTCTTGAACGGTTCAACTTTTGCCAAGGACTTCCTCCTCCGCGAATTGAAACGACACAAAGGCCGCCCGAAGGCGGCCGCTGTGCGCATCCAGAACGTCTAATCCCGGTCGAACACGATCACTCCAAACGTGCCCGCCACATTGTTGTCCGGTCCTGCCGTGAAGTACAGATGGTTCGGTGCCCCGTTAGTGCCCGTATTGTCCGGGAACGCGATCCCCCACAATTGGTCGATGACAATCGGTTTTCCTTTTTCGTCCTTGATCTTCCCTACAAACGCTCCGTTAGTAGGGTCGAAGCCGTTGATCGTGCCGGTATTCGTGTTGTTCGATACCAGCAGCGTGTTGCTCAATGGACCAAAGTTTCTTGGTGCTGCCGCAACTCCCCATGGTTGATTCAGCGGCGCTCCTTTGATCAACGTCTTCACAAAGGTTCCATCTTCTTTGAAAAGATCGACGAAACCACCGCTGCCTCCGTTCACATTCGCGAACGTCACGTACAGCAGCCCGTTGATGTCCTGGATCCCGAACGGCGCAAAACCTGCCGGCAATGTCGTGTCAGTGAAGGATTTCACCAAGGCAAAATTCCCGTCATACATGTCCACTTTGCCGTTCGCTTCGTCCGCGGCGTAAAGCAAATTTCCCGAGGTCCGGCTGGTGATCGCCAATCCTGTGTAGACAGTTTTGTTTGCCGAATTGTCCACCGCCACAATTGCCTCATTAAAGTTCGATTGCGGCGCCCATCCGCTGATCGTTCCATCCAGCGTTGCAAACAGGAAAACCGATGCCGATCCCTGTACTTGAAA
>Ga0307474_10000389_pt1 | contig 31756 bp, 31 predicted proteins | sample atmos_gasesECM1C_2_FD_203312 | JGI IMG/M metagenome (GOLD analysis project Ga0307474, IMG submission 203312) | Hardwood forest soil microbial communities from Morgan-Monroe State Forest, Indiana, United States - atmos_gasesECM1C_05 | ecosystem: Environmental > Terrestrial > Soil > Temperate... | reverse complement strand
GATTAGATAGAGGTTGCCGCCGTCGCTGTATTTGCCCGGCTTGGCGGTTTCGACCTTTCGTGCCGTCAGATTGCCCGCCATGCCACCGCCCTCTGGTCCCCAAACTGGTCCCCAAATTTAGCACGGCTTGAGGCGAACGGAAACGGCGACCAGCGGTCGATGATGAAAGAAATGCCTTCTATTGTTGAAGTTTTTGAGACGCTGGCGGACTTTCCCGAACGCGAGAAGCCAATAGTTCGTCGGACTCCCTCTCCGCCAATGGCATACGGCAAAGCAATGAGATTATTTATTGTTTTATCAAGTAGGGCGCTGAGCCCCAAAATCAGCCCCAAACAAGCATCGAGGTCTGCTTGTAGCGATAACCCTAGATTGTTGTCATTCTCGACCGGTGAACTGTTCACCTGGGGGTATTGAAATGGGCAGACAGGTAGCTGTCGCGCTTTACGTGTTGGCGATGGTAGCCGCCATTGTCGGCTTGGATCTCTTGTTCTTCAGAAACCGGTTTTGGGAACGGCTGATGGTGAATATTGGCATTGTCTTGGTTTTCGCAGCTTTCTATTTGAGATTTCTCAAGCCCTCATGATTGCCATCCGCTGGACGGCAGCGCATCGGCAAGGACGGAAAATCCAACGTGCCAACTCTCAAGCTGCAGTTGGGGGCTTGAGTGAGTTCGCTATTTGGGCACCGAACTTGCGTGCGTCTTCCGCAACGGCCTTCAGTTGAGACTGAAAGTGTTCGACTTGAATGCGGAAAGCCTCCTGGAAATCCTTTGCATGCAGAAGCTTTTCCAAGAACTCTCGGTTGGCTGCAACTTGCCGCTCAAGGTAGGTTTTGAAGTCGGCTATTCGCTCTTGATTGGCGCCAGGAAAGCCTTGCATGGCCTTTTCAAACATATCCAAGTAGCTTTGACTGACGCCTTGCATCTTTTCGAGATTTTCAAGCATGAGGGCTTGAACGGCTTCAAAGGGATTCTTCTCATCTGCCATGGGACGCTCCCGACCTAAGTAAACTGCAATTTTTAGGTATGCATTCAGATCAGTGCTTGACCTAGATCAAACCCGCGTAAAATGAATTCTGCGGGCTTCTCCGTGGGCTGGTATCTCAATGATCATCTTCGCGATCGCCGCCTCGAACGAAGACTTGGGCGTCGCCTCAACATAAAAGTTCGAGCGCGCGCCGACTTGGGAAGGTGCGTACTCGGCGGCGCGGGACTCGTTGCGCACCACCGCTATCAATTTCCGCTTCGGCCGGTCTTCTCATGCCTGATCCGGTCGACGGCACTGGCGGATGTCAGCAACCGTCTCCTGTCGAACGGAAGGTCCACGGACATACCATCGGGCCAGGCGAATGGGTGCAATCACTCGTAACTGACGTCTGCCGAGAATTTTTGGTGAATCTCCCTTCCACTGCTTCACGTCACAATCTTGGGCAAGTCTACCGCAATTCTAATTCATGATGTTAAATCGGTAAGCAGCGACATGAACAAACGCGGCCTCCAAATAGCGATGGCTCTCTTAGGTGCCATCCCTGTTCTTACGGGGATCATCAGCATGTTTGGCCTCAGCGATCCGCTCTATGCCTCGGCTGGGATCCCCGCAGACGCCACGCTCGATAGCAACCTTCGCTTCTTTGGCGGCGTGTGGTTGGGCCTGGGACTGTCCCTGTACCTGCTGATTCCAAATATTGAAAAACAAACCCTTTTGTTCCGCGTCTTGTGGGGCATGATTTTTCTCGGTGGAATAGGCCGCTTGGCGTCGATGTTTTTTCTCGCTCTGCCCCCGTTACCTTTCATTGGGTTCACTGTTTTGGAAATCATTGGCGCGCCCTTCTTCATTTGGTGGCAGGCCCGGTTGCCGAGATGATCCAGCTCTGCACGGCGCGAACACCGGCCGCACGAGTCCTGTCGCGGCACGTTTGAGGCCTTGTCGTGATGTCCGACTTGTGTCCGCTCGATAGCGGCCAAATGGCGCGTTTCAGGAGGCCAAAAGGGAAGCTAGGATGACTACGTGCACCTTAGCGCAGACGCCCGCCTTCGGCTTCTCCGCGGCTGGCATCAGCAAAAATCATGGGAGGATTTCGCGATGAAATCGCTGGCCTATGTAACTCTATTTGCACTCGCGCTTACCCCGAGCTACGGCTTCGCCCAAGATAAAAGCGGCCACAAGATGAGCGACGAAGAGTTGATCAAGCTGTCGCTGTCGGCTGCGCCCGAGGCCATCGCCAAGGACGCAACCGTCGTCGCCATGGATCACGACGGCAAGATGCGGACCTTGCGCAAAGGAACCGGGCAGTGGACGTGCATGCCGGGTCATGCCGATCCGGCCAACCCCGACCCGATGTGCGGCGATCAAAACGCGATGCAATGGGCGTCGGCATGGATGGATCACAAGGAGCCACCCGCGAATAAGGTAGGGTTCATGTACATGCTTCGGGGGGACGGAGGTGCAAGCAACACCGACCCGTATGCAAAAAAGCAAGAGCCCGGCAACAATTGGATTAAAACCGGCGCACACGTCATGATCGTGGGCTCTGGCGCCAAGATGTTGGATGGTTATCCACGCGACGCCAAGGCCGACCCAACGAGGCCCTATGTGATGTGGCCTGGCACGCAGTACGAGCATTTGATGCTGCCGGTCCGCTGATCTCGCGATCTCGCGGTTCCCTCGGCCCGTCGTGGACACGGCCTCCGGCGGCGGGCTCTATCGAGGCCGCCGCTTGCGGCTGGTGCCTTTGATCTTGGCTGTGCGCTTCGGCGCGGATCGCGTCTTGCGGGGTTGCGTGTTATTGACGGGCTCGGGTCGCGGCTGGGGCTGCGTGTTGCGGACAGCCTCGGCCAGCATCTCATGCAGTTCAGCCTTGGTCGGTGCGGAAGGTTTTGTCATTTTACCACTATTTCTCCTTCGACTTCGCAGCTTCCCTCGCCAACCGCTCAGCCTTCAATCGTTCATAATTCTTCCAGAAGGCTTCCTGCGCTTCCCCATATTCCGTTGCCGCCTTCTGTTTATTGGCGCGCTGAAAAGTCCTTCCCGCTTCTCGCTGTTTGAACGCGAGGTCCTTCCTTATTTTATTGCTCATGGATCACCTCCAGTTTCAGTGACCGGCGAGACAACGATAGCGCGGCGGCGGTGACGGGCAAGGAAACCCGCTGATTAAGCTTGCTGATTAGGTTTAACGGCGGTGGCAGTTGCGATAAGGCCGCGCCTTACTTGGCGGCGAGAGCACGATCCGGACCCGAAGGGCCGCGTTAGCGCAAAGTGGAAACCGGACTTCCCTTAGCCAACAAACGCGGAAGGCGTTTGCGCGGAGATCATGCTCAAACAAAGAGATGAGACAGCATTGCTGGCTTGATCGGCATCAGCGCCAGTGACAGCATCCTTTGCATCGGGGAGACGTTGGCCCCGACACGCCGGCAACGCACCGACAGCCTCATTCGATGAAGGCTGTGCGTCCGGTGGCTAGCAGGCTAGGGCTTCGCTTCGAGCACCGCTCGGCGCGGCACACCTCTGGGCAAACACAACGCAACGGCATAGGCCGCCGAGGGAAACCTTGGCGGCTTTTGCGTGCATGTGGCCGCAGACCGCTGCGTGAGCTCTTAATCAAGGAATATCGCTACGCCTCGCGCTCTGCTAGCCAGGCCGTGCGGCTTGTTCAAGAAGACTCGCGATCGGTAGCTTCAAATGCGCGTGCCTTGAGAAGCAACAAAAGCCCCGCCCGGAAGGGGGAAGTGTGCGGGCGGGGCCTCATTTGGAAGCAAGCCTAGAAAAGGTGGAGAGAGAACCACCGCGCATGGAGACTATGCCGACATCGTAAGATCGCAAGTTAAGGTTCGTTAACAGTTGGCGACAAAGAACAAATCTCTGGCATGAATTCACAAGAAGCGAACTTCAATCTCCCCTTATAGAACGGCCTTCCCTTAAGCAGGACATTTGAGTGCCAGATATTTTGATCCGCTGTCCCGTGACGGGCGATCTGTGCCCACCGGCCTGGACACCGAAACCGTCGTTTTTGAGTCATTGCCCTCTATTGCGGTCCCACTCGAGTGCCCGTCTTGTGGACAGACACATTATTGGAAACCAGGAGATGGATGGGTGGATGACGGGGCCAAGTCACCGCACTAAACGATCAGGTTTCAGCCCTCGAAAAACTCCCGCTCTGCACCGGAAGCGACCTAGTCGATGTGGCGCCGCGAAATACGGAAATCAGTCTCCCGAGCAGGCTCCACCAATCCTACCAAGGATATTGTGCAAGACACTGATCACCGACGCTGCCAAGGCCGCGCATTTGTCGGCTGCTCAAAGGAGCCCACCATCAAAGCCACAGACACTATCTTTTTCTAGTCGGGGAAAGTCAGCCGGTGTTGCGCACAGGCCTCTTTGATCAGATGCCTGCCTTTTACTTTCGCGTAATCAACCTGTCACGGTTGGATCATACCGTGCGCGGCGCTTCCAACTCCTTTCAGAGGAATCACGATGATGAATGTTTTTAGCAACGCCGCGCACCGCGCGGCGCTAGCCCCAGCACTTTTGTCTGGAACGTCGCTTCTCGGCGCTGCGCTGTTCGGTCTTGCCGATCCAACGCCTGCCAACGCGGATCAGCAATTCTTGAAGCACGGCTCGCTGCTCGTCAGCAGCAGCACTTACGACAAAACGCATGGACCTGTCGCCACGCTCAAGGTCGGTACGACGCTGCCGAACAAGGCGACGGCGACCACCCAGGCAGTCGCGGGCAATAATTACGTCACCGTTTGGAACAATGCATCGGTCGATGGCAGCTTCGGCGTGACGTCGGCCATCCAGTTGACCGATATCGACTTGAGCAACGGCAAGGTCTTCCGCACGATGCAGGTGCCGACCGATCAAGTCGTTACCAGCTTTTCCTCCAAATCCGAGCTTGGCCTCCATGTGCTCAACAACTGGCCGACGGTCAAAGTCGTGTTTGTCGGCTATGCGGGCGCCGCACCAGCCAATGGGCTAAACCCGCCCGCGGTGGGCGTCGGATTGCTCGATGTATCGAATTCCGATGCTGTGCCGGGACAGGATTCGACGAACCCGGTGACCTTCGCCTTTGGCAATACCTACGCCTTTCGCCGCACCATCGTCTCGGTCGATGAGAAAGGCAGCATCACTTACACGCCGACCAACGATTACGGCGGCAATAATGGCCGCTCTGCCTTGTTAGGGTCGAATGGTCTGTACTACGTTGTCGGCAACGCGAACAACGGCAATGCAGCGGCCTTTGGGCCAAGCAACAATACGAACCCGGACGTCACCGAGACAACAGGCCTCGAAGTTGTCAATCCGGTCGGTTCGTCCGTGGTCAACGCGACGATCGCATCGGCCACTTCAGCCGAAGTCGATCCGTTGATCCAAATCACCTTCCCCGGCGCGAAACCCGATAAGCCAGGCAAGGACAACAACTATCGCGGCATTACGGAATTCGGTGGCGCGCTCTATTTTACGAAGGGTAGCGGCAGTAACGGCATCGATACGGTCTATACCGTCCAGGCGCCGAATTCGTTGCCAACGTTGGCCAATGCGGCGTCATCCAGCATTGCTGTCGTGCCAGGTTTTCCAATGGATTCGGCGCGCGCAACCGGTGGAAATTTCACGCCCTTCGCCATATTTTTCGCCAATCCGACGACCATGTATGTCAGCGACGAGGGCACCGGGAACAATTTGGACGTAGCGTCGAACGCGGGGCTACAGAAGTGGATTCTCGGTAGCGACGGCTTGTGGCATACGTGCTGACGAAGGGGCTGATTGGCGTCGTCGATGGTAATGTGACCGGTTCCGATGGCCCATGGCCGGCTATAACCACCATCGGTTTGCGCAATCTGACCGGCCGGATCAACGGCGACGGCACAGTGACGCTCTGGGCCACAACCTCGACCTCGAGCGCCTCGGGCGATAACGGTGCCGATCCCAACAAAGTGGTGGAAATCACCGATCAGATCGCAGCGACGCAACTGAGTCAGGTCGTAAACGAGTCGTTCACAACAGTTGCAGGGCCGGTCTACGGCACGGTGTTCCGCGGCGTCGGCTTCGTCGAGTAAGGCTTGGTTCAAGGCTCGTCCGGCAACTCCGCCGGATGAGCCTTGCCCCGCCGTCGCGGTGCGTCCATTGCCATGTTTAGTCTTCCAGAGGCGGCCCTTCTTTCAGACAAAGTCTAAGCCGCTTTCGAAGCAAACTGTGGGTCGGCACGGTGGTTGAGGACCGCTTCAACGCCCAACACAAATCCAACCGCAGTGTCGTAGCGCTTTACTCGTGTCTGATATTTGCCATCGAACAACCATATGTCGATGCCGCCGGAAGAATCCACCCCGCCCCCACCTAATCGAATGATTCCGACCTCTTTGCCCGTATCCTCGTCCAGAACCCGCAGGTAATTGGACCTGAAGTCGTCAGAATGTTCGAATTTCAAACGCATACACTTCCTCCCAGCCCTAGTTTGGAAAGGCGATGGAACCGGGACACTGAGGCCTAAATGCGGTCAGGATTTTGACACGGAGCGGAATTCTGACCGTGATGTTTTTTGGCCACTCTCCAGTTGGGTGGATTTTGGCCTTGCGCCCTTCGGCTTGCTTTCCCTCTTTGTCCGCTCCCTTGGCGACCGCCGTGATACTATGCCTCAGTAACGTTGACGGGAGGGATCAATGCAGCCCGGCAGCAATGCGAGGCCAGTGGTCGTTGCTCTGATCATCGCGGTCGTCGGCACCTTGGTCTTGCTGAACATGGATTTGCCCAGGAACGCCGTTCGCAATGGTGGCCTTGACAAGCAAAGTCGTGCGGCGATCGCCAAGGCTGGTGCGAAGGTGGCGCCGACAATTGAGGCAAGTGAATAGGCATCGCCCACAACGCACCTCCATGCCATGAGACACAAGCGGCTCGGGGCGACTGGAAAACGCTGATTTTACAGTTTGTTTTCGATGCGGTCCGGCGAGGCGATGCGCCCTTGCGAAGAGCCGGGAATTCCCTCCCCCGACACGCCGCTTGGCCTCTCTCTTGGTCCCCGACCCTTTGCGAAAAGGCGCCTTCGCACCTCTCGACGATGCGGACGAAATACGCCAGTCTGTTCGAGAAAGATCGAGAGGGTGCAATGCTTTTCAAACGTCTCCTTCAGTCCGCCGCGGCTATCCTCGTCGCTGCCCTTGTGCTCTTCGCCGCGGGCGCGGCGTTGGCGCAGGGCGTACTCAAGGTGGGCTCGACGCCGACCGGCGTGCCCTTCACCTTTCTCGATACCAAGACCAATAGCATTCAAGGGATCATGGTCGATCTCATCACCGAGATCGGAAAGGATGCCGGATTTCAGGTCCAGATCGAGCCGATGCAGTTCTCCACGCTCATTGCTTCGCTGACGTCGAACAAGATCGACGTCATCTCGGCGGCGATGTTCGCGACGCCGGCACGCAAGGAAGTGATCGATTTTTCGGATGCCGTCTACAGTTACGGTGAAGGGCTCATCGTGCCCAAGACCGACACCAAGAGCTATGTCGCAGCCGAAGATTTGAAGGGCGAAGTGGTAGGGGCCCAGGTAGGCACGGCCTTTGTCGATGCGCTGAAAAAGACCGGACTGTTCGGCGAAGTCAAAGTCTACGACACCATTCCGGACATCCTGCGCGACGTGAACACTGGCCGCCTCAAGGCGGGCTACGCCGACTATCCGATCCTCGCCTATAACCTCAAGCAGGGCAGCTTTCCGGAAGTTCGCCTGGTCGATTCCTACAAGCCGACCATCGTCGGCACCGTCGCCATCGGAATTCGCAAGGGCGACCAGGAGCTGCTGGCGAAGGTCAATGCTTCGCTAGGCCGACTCAAAGCCAATGGCACGCTGGACAAAATCCTGGGCAAATGGGGCCTCAGCGCCAAGGGTGCGTGAGCGCGACCTGAATCGATGGAAAAATTCCTTCGTGACGCCGCCGAATTTCTGCCGATCCTTTTGCAGGGCGTAGGGCTGACCATCGTCGTCACGGTTGGTTCGTTGATCCTGTCCACCTTTCTCGGGCTGGTTTGGGCGCTGTTGCGCGTCTCCGGCGTGCGCGCTCTCGCTCGCCTGAGCGCGGGCCTGATCAATCTGATCCGCGGCATCCCGATCATCGTCCTGTTGTTCTATCTCTATTTTGTGATGCCCGACTTCGGCATTGCGCTGACCGCGTTGCAAGCCGCAGTCCTCGGACTCGGCCTCGCCTATTCGGCGTATCAGGCGGAGAATTTTCGCGCCGGCATCGAGGCCATCGACAAGGGCCAGATCGAGGCCGCGCAGGCGATCGGCATGGGTTGGTGGCTCACCATGCGCCGCGTGATCCTGCCACAGGCGGTTCGCATCGTGCTGCCTCCTTACGGAAATATCATGATCATGCTCTTGAAGGATTCCTCGCAGGCCTCGACCATTACGGTGGCCGAACTTGCGCTACAGGGCAAGCTGATCGCCTCCTCGACCTTCAAGAACACCAGTGTCTTTACGCTTGTGGCTTTGATGTATCTCACCATGAGCATCCCTCTCATCCTCCTGGTTCGGCATTTCGAGAAGAAGGCGGGCCATCGATGATCGAGCTTCGCGACGTCCACAAGAGCTTCGGCGCGACCGAAGTGCTCAAGGGCATCGCCGCCTCCGTCGAAAAAAGCGAGGTGGTCTGCATCATCGGCCCGTCGGGTTCGGGCAAGTCGACCATCCTGCGCTGCATCAATGGGCTGGAAAGCTACGACGCCGGCGACATTCTGGTGGAGGGCGCGCGGGTCGACAGCCGTGCGCCATCGATCGTCGCGATAAGGACACAGGTGTCGATGGTGTTTCAGCGCTTCAACCTGTTTCCACACCGCACGGCGCTCGAGAACGTCATCGAGGGTCCGATCTACGTAAAGAACGAACCTCGCGCCGAGGCGATTGATCGAGGCCGTGCGCTGCTCGCAAAAGTAGGGCTTGCCGAAAAGGCCGACACTTACCCGGCGCAGCTATCCGGAGGCCAGCAGCAGCGTGTCGCCATCGCGCGTGCGCTCGCGATGCAGCCCAAGGCGATCCTCTTCGACGAGCCGACCTCGGCGCTCGATCCCGAACTCGTTGGCGACGTGCTTTCCGTGATGCGCAGGCTTGCCGACGACGGCATGACCATGATCGTGGTGACCCACGAAATGGGATTCGCCAGGGAAGTTGCCGACCGCGTGCTCTTCATCGATGGCGGCGTCATCGTTGAGCAGGGCGCGGCCAGGTCTGTTCTCAACCAGCCGCAGCATCCGCGAACCCAGGATTTTTTGCGCCGAATCCTGCACCCCCTTTAACGCCGACCGGCGAGGTCGCCCGAAATTGACCCAGAATTTTCTCGCACTGCCGCCAAGCCTCTATGCCGACACCGCGGTGCCGCCTGTCGCGACGCCTGCGCTCGACGCCGACAAGAACGTTTCGGTGGCGATCATCGGCGGCGGTTTTGCTGGGCTTTCAACCGCGCTGCATCTCGCCGAGCAGGGGACCGACGCAATCGTGCTCGAAGCCCGCGAGCCGGGCTGGGGCGCGTCGGGGAATAATGGCGGCCAGCTCAATCCAGGCCTTAAACTCGATCCCGATGCGATCGAGGCAACTTTCGGCGCCGACCTCGGTCGACGCATGATCGCGTTTGCCTACGACACGCCTGCGTTCACGTTCGAATTCGTCCGCCGGCTCGGAATCGCATGCCAAGCCCGTCAAAACGGAACACTGCGCGCGGCCTATCACGGGTCGCACGCGGCCGCCGTCGAGACCACCGCACAACAGTGCATCCGGCGCGGAATGCCGGTCACCGTTCTCGACCGCGAGGCGCTTCGCAAGGCGACAGGCACGGATCGGTATATCAGCGCCATGTTCGATCCCCGCGGCGGCGACCTGCAGCCGCTGAGCTATGCGCGAGGCCTCGCGCGCGCGGTTCTTGCCAGAGGTGCCGCGATCCATGGACAGACGCCGGCGATGTCGCTGCGGCGCGAAGGCGGACGTTGGTGCATCGAGACCCCGCGTGCGGTGGTCAGGGCCGAAAAGGTGCTGATCGCCACCAACGGTTTCACCGGGGATGTCTGGCCGGGCCTCTCCCGCACCGTCGTGCCGCTGTTCAGTTCCATTGCTGCGACCGAACCGCTTCCGGAAGAAGTCGCGCGACAGCTCATGCCGACGCGATCCGTGCTGTATGAAAGCGGCCATATAACCGTCTACTACCGGCTCGATGCCTCCAATCGCCTGCTGATGGGAGGTCGCGGCCCGATGCATTGGATTAGTGACCCCTCTGCAGTCGCCTATCTCATGCGCTACGCGCAAAAACTTTGGCCCGCGCTTGCTGGCATTAAATGGACTCACGGCTGGAACAGCCGCCTGGCGATGACCGCCGATCACTACCCCCATGTGCACGAGCCGGCGCCCGGTATACTGGTTTATCTCGGCTGCAACGGCCGCGGTGTCGCACTGGCGAGCGCAATGGGACAGCAATTGGCCAAGCGGTTGATCGGCGACGAGAAGACTGGGATCGACATGCCGATCACAGGCATCAAGCCAATCCGGTTCCACGCGTTGTGGCCACTCGCCGTGAGGAGTGTCGTGTTCTACGGGAGAATTCGCGACCGGCTCGGGCTCTAAGGCGCGACGGTTTTGGGAGAGTTTGCCATCGTCAGCGACTGCCGGTGCGCACAATGTTTGCGCAGGGGGATGGCAAGTTGAGCAGGCTTCGCTGCATTCCGCCCAGATGGCGCGCGTGGCGATTTTGACTTGCGCGCCTATGCGAATGATAATCTGCTCTATTGCATTCGGAAAATCGTACGCAGATATGGGGGCGTTGGGCGCGAATGAAACCTGCTCCATTCAAATACATTGTGGCCTCTTCGCTGGCGGAAGCGCTTGCGCTGAAGGCCCGATACGGCGAAGAGGCACGTTTCCTCGCCGGCGGCCAGAGCCTCATCCCCGCGATGAACTTTCGCCTCGCGCGGCCCACTGTCCTGATCGACATCAACGGCCTGACTGAACTGGCTTCGATCGACCGCTCGAATGCGCAAACAATCCGCCTTGGCGCGCTCACGCGCTATCGTGTGATGGAAAAGGATGCCGGCTTTCTTGGAGCATGCCAACTGTTCGCCGACGCCCTTCCTCAAATCGCCCATCCGCAAATCCGCAATCGCGGCACCATTGGCGGCAACCTCTGCCATGCTGATCCTGCCTCCGAACTGCCCGCCGTGGTGGTCGCGATGCAAGCCAGGATGCGCATCAAATCCTCGCGCGGCGAGCGCGAACTTGCTGCAGCCGATTTCTTCGTCGCTCCGCTGACGACCGATCTTGCGGCCGAGGAAATGCTGGCGGAGATCGCTTTTCCGGCACAAAGCCCGCGTTCCGGCGCCTCGTTCATGGAAGTGGCGCGGCGGCGCGGCGACTTTGCGCTGGCGGGCGTGGCGGCCATCGTGTCGCTGGATGAGGAGGATCGCTGCTCAGGGGTCAGGCTGGTATTTTGTGGGGTCGGCGAGACACCGATCGACGCCAGCACCTCCGCTTCCTCGCTGATCGGTCAGCGTTGCACGGATAAGACCATCGCAGCCGCCGCTGCAGATGTGCGAAGGATGGTCGCGCCCGCCGGCAACATTCATGCGAGCGCCGAGTACCAGCGGCATATTGCAGAGATTCTCACCCGCCGTGCCATCGCCACGGCTTGCGACCGGATCGCCCATGCAGCCTGAGGGGCACGACATCGAGCTCTCCGTCAACGGCGTGCAGTACCGCCGCGTCGTCGAAGCGCGAATGCTGCTTTCCGATTTTCTGCGCCACGAATTGATGCTTGCCGGCACCCATGTCGGCTGCGAGCACGGCGTTTGCGGCGCCTGCACGATTCTGCTCGACGGGGCGCCGGTTCGTTCCTGCCTGATGTTTGCGGTGCAGGCGGGCGGCCACGAGCTCTCCACCGTCGAAGGCCTCAGTGCGGCTTCCGGCGAACTCAATCCGCTGCAGCAGGCGATGCACGAACATCACGGCCTGCAATGCGGCTATTGCACGCCGGGGATTCTGATGACGATGACGGCTTACCTCAAGGAGAATCCCGATCCATCCGAGCTCGAGCTGCGGGAAGCGCTGTCGGGCAACCTGTGCCGCTGTACCGGTTATCAAAATATCGTCGATGCCATGCTCAAGGCGGCCGAGATGATGCGGGCGGCCGCGCCATGACCACCCGTTTTTTCGGTGCCCCGGTCAGACGCAATGAAGACAAAAAGCTCTTGACCGGGCAGGCGCTGTTCATTGACGACGTCGAGCTGCCGAACATGCTGCACGCGGCGTTTCTGCGCAGCCAGGTCGCGCACGCAAGGATCCGGCGCATCGACGTATCCGCCGCTCTCAAGCGGCCCGGCGTCGTGGCCGTCTATACCGCAGATGATCTCGGCTCCTATTGGCAGCCGGGCCCACTGCTGGTGCCCCCGCCACCGATTCCAGGAATCGTCTTCGATGTCAGGACGCAGGTGCCGCTCGCGAAGGACAAGGTCCGCTATGCCGGCGAGCCGCTCGCCGTCATCGTTGCGGAGAGCCGCTATATCGCCGAGGACGCGCTCGACGACATTATGGTCGATCTGGAAACGCTGCCTGCCGTCGTCGACCTTGAAGCTGCACTGGCAGGCGGAGCGGCGGTCGTTCACGACGATCTTGGCTCCAACGTCGCCTCTCACGTGCGCCAGACCAAGGGCGACTATCGCCGCGCTGCCGCCAACGCCCATCTCATCCTCAAACGCCGCTTTCGATACGAGCACGGCATTTCCTCGCCTATCGAGACGCGCGGGATCGTGGCGCAGTGGAATGCGCGCGGCCAGCAGTTGACGATCTGGGACACGACGCAGGCGCCCGTATTCGTGCGCAATGGGCTGGCGGCGATTCTCGGCCTTTCCGAGCGCCAGGTGCGGGTGATTGCACCCTTTATCGGCGGCGGGTTCGGACCGAAGATCATGATCTTCTATCCGGAAGAGGTGACACTGCCCTGGATTTCGATGCGGCTCAACCGCCCGGTGAAGTGGATCGAGGATCGGCTTGAGCATTTTGTGGCGACCACGCATGAACGGGGCCAGATCCACGATGCGGAAATCGCGCTTGCGCAGGACGGCCGCATTCTCAGCGTTAGGGACGTCTTCCTGCACGACAACGGCGCGTATAATCCTTACGGGTTGACGGTGCCGATCAATAGCCAGTGCACCATGCTCGGCCCGTATGTGATCCCGGCATATGACAGCACGTTCACCTCTGTCTTCACGACGCTACCGATCGTCACGCCCTATCGCGGAGCCGGCCGTCAACACGGCGTGTTCGTGATCGAACGGCTGCTCGATCTTGCCGCGCATGAACTCAGGCTCGATCCGGTCGAGATCAGGCGACGCAACCTGATTCCGCCGGATGCCTTCCCGTTCAACAATGAGATCATCTACCAGGACTTTGCGCCGCTGCAATATGACAGCGGCAATTATGAGCCGGTGCTCGACAAGGCGCTGGCCGCGATCGGATACGAAAAATTCGTCCACCAGGAACAGCCGAAACTGCGTGCCGAAGGCCGCTGCGTCGGCATCGCGGTTGCCTGTTATGTCGAGGGTACGGGCGTCGGGCCATACGAGGGTGCCAAGGTGCAGGTGCAGTCGAACGGCAGGGTAAGCCTCGTCACCGGCATCGGCACGCAGGGACAAGGGCATTTCACCAGCTTTGCACAAATCGTGGCCGACCAGCTCGGTGTTGATGTGACCGAGGTCGATGTGGTCACGGGCGATACCGATCAGTTCTATTGGGGTGCCGGCACTTTTGCCAGCCGTGGCGCCGTGGTGGCCGGCAACGCTATCAGCGCGGCTTCGCAGGTGGTGCGCAAGAAGGCGTTGAAGCTTGCCAGTGAAGTCTTTGAGTGTTCGGAGGACGATCTGGTGATCGCCGACGGCAAGGTTTCGATCGCAGGCATTCCCGGAAAATTCGTCTCGCTCAGCGAGCTGGCCCAGCGCGCCAATCCCATGCGCGGCGCGGTGAAACCGGGCACCGAGCCCGGACTGGAGTCGACGCAGTATTTCGGGCCGCCGAGCGGAACCACCGCCAACGGCGTCCATGCCATGGTGGTGGAAGTCGATCCCGAAACATTCGATCTGCAGATTCTCAGGTACGTGGTGGTGCATGATTGCGGCACGGTAATCAATCCGATGATTCTGGCCGGTCAGATTCATGGCGGCGTTGCGCAGGGGATCGGCAACGCCTTTTACGAGAAGCTTGCCTTCGACGAACAGGGCCAGTTGCTCAATGCCTCTCTCGCCGATTATCTGTTGCCGACCGCGTTGGAGATTCCGCGCATGGAGCTTGGCCACACGGCCACCGCCTCGCCGCTCAATCCCTTGGGAATCAAGGGCGCAGGCGAAGCCGGCGCGATCCCGGTCGGTGCGCTGTTCGCGCAAGGAATCGAGAATGCGCTCGAGCTTGCGCGCAAAGGGATCGAGCTTCTGGAAATTCCGCTCAGCCCAAGCAGGCTTTACGAGCTCACGAGGAAGGACGGCAAATGAGAACCGCACGCGTCTTCCGGCTTTCGATGGCGCATCCTGGAGATCTTTCCGCGCTCGAAGAGCTGATCGGGAACCGAACGATTCGCGCTGCAGAGGTGGTTGCCGTCATCGGCAAGACCGAGGGCAATGGCGGCGTCAACGATTTCACCCGCGGCTATTTCACGCAGACGCTGATGGCGCTGTTGTCGAGATATCTGAACCGGCCGGCGGCAGAGCTGATCCGTGAAATTCCCTGTGTGCTGTCGGGCGGAACCGAAGGCGTGATGTCTCCCCACTACAGCGTATTTTGCGTCGCAGACGATGCAACCGTTGAGCGTCGATTTCCCTCGGCGCTTGCGATCGGCACGGCCTTTTCCGAACCCGTCGCGATCGAAGACGTCGGCCGGCGCGCTCATGTCGAGAGCGTCGCTTCCGCCGTGCGCAAGGCGATCGAAAACGCACGCATCGAACGGCTGGACGACGTGCATTTCGTGCAGGTCAAATGTCCCTGCGTGACGGTGGGGCGCGCCGCTGCCGCGGTCGCTGCGGGTAAGACGCCGCGGACCAGCGATCCCAACCGCTCGATGGCTTTTGCCCGTGCCGCGGGCGCCTTTGGCGTCGCGCTTGCACTGAACGAAATCGCGCACGCCGACTTTGACGATGAATCGCTTCTGAGCGATTTTTCCATCCAGTCGCCGCGCGCCAGCATTTCCTCCGGCGTCGAGATCGAATGCAACGAGGTGGTCGTGCTCGGCAACAGTTCCGCATGGGGCGGCTCGCTCCGTGTCGCCCATCGTTCGATGAGAGATGCGCTCGACATCAGCGCGATCGTGGACGTGCTGGCCGATCTCGATATCGAGGCGCGCCCGCAGGTCTCACCCGCCGTCGCCGGCCGGATCGCCTGCGTGCTGGTGAAATGCGAGCCCGATCGCCGTGGTAAGGTTCGTGGGCATCGCCACACCATGCTCGACGATATAGACATCAACGCACAGCGGCACATTCGCGGTGCGGTCGCAGGTCTCGTCGCCGGCGTCGTAGGCGACGGGCGCCTTTTTGTTTCCGGCGGAGCCGAACATCAGGGGCCGGACGGCGGAGGACTGATCGCCATCGTCGCCTCGCAACAACAGGCCGGCGCCTGATGCGTATTGCGATCATTGGAGCCGGTGTTGCCGGCTGCGTGATGGCGCGAAGCCTTTCGAGGCTTGCTGGCCTCGAGGTGATATGCCTCGAGCGCGTTGCGCAAGGCGATCATTCCGAAGCCGGCACCGGCCTCAACGTGGGTCCCAACGCGGTGAAGGCGTTGAAGCTGGTCGACCCGGCCCTCGCCACGACGATCACGCAGGCGAGCTTCGTTTGGGCGAACTGGCGGATTTCGCTCACCGACGGCACCGAACTTTTCAACCTGCCGCTCGTCGATGTTGCCGACAGCGCCGGCTGGCGCATCCGCTGGTCGGAACTCTACCGCGTGCTGCGCGAAGCCGCCGGACCTTCCGTGCGCTATGGCTGCGACGTCACCGACATCGGCCGCGAAGGCTCCGATCACCGCAAGTTGACGGTCGCCTGGACGCAGGACGGAAGGGCCAATCGGATCGGCGGCATCGACCTCTTGATTGCCGCCGATGGCCGCTACTCCCGTGTCAGGCGCGTCATTTCCGGCGAGCCGAAGATCAGCTATACCGGTGTCGCGGTCTCCCGCCTGCTGGTCAGCGACACGTCGAATGGACTGATCGACGATTATGAGCAATGGTTCAACGGCCCCAACCGCCTTTTGGCGTTCCGCGTGCCGCCCCATCATATCTATATCGCCTGCGCCTTTCCGATTCCGATCGAGGCGGAAATCCCGTCACATCTGAAAACCCCCGACGCACTGCGCGCAGCCTACACGCCGCCCTCTTCGCAGGCGCGCTGGCTGATCGACAATGTCTGTGCAAATGTGGCGGATACCCACTGGGCTCGCATGCAGGAGCACGACGTGCTCTACCGGGCCGCCGATTGCAACGTGCTCTACCTGGGCGATGCCGCTCATGGAATGGTTCCAACGCTCGGGCAGGGTGCGACCCAGGCCATCGAGGATGCGGCCACGGCCGCCGCGCTGATCAGGCGCCGCCATGAAGAGGGAAAGCGCTGCATCGAGGATTGGTTGGCTGAGGTCGAAGCGTTGCGAAATGACCGGATGCGATTTGTGATGCAGTTCTCGCTTGAAGCAACCGATACGATGCTCAAAGGCGCCGATCCCGTATCGGGAAGCCGGCGCAAGAACGAAGCGCCGTTCCGACAGCGGCTGAGGTCGCTTTACAACGATGTCGGATTACCGTTGCAGCCATGACCACCCGTCAAACCATCATTCGCGGCGGCCTTGTCCTTGACGGCCAGGGCCGCGCGCAGCCGCAGGACGTCTTGATCGAGGACGGGCTGATCGTCGCCATGGAAGCAAACGGCTTCTCTGTCTCTGACGATGCCGAGCCGGTGTCGGCAACCGATCGCCTGTTGATTCCGGGGCTTGTGAATTCACACACCCATTCTCATGGCGCACTCAATCGCGGTGCTGTCGAGGACAGGGTTTCGCTGGAAATGTTCCTGACAGGAGGAGGTGCAAGCACGCGCTCGCGCGGGATCGACGACAAATATCTCAGCGCGGCGCTTTCGGCCGCCGAAATGATACGAAAGGGCTGCACCGCCTGTTTCGACCTTTCGCTCGAATTTCCAGCGCCCTCGGTCGATGGCATTTCGGCGGTCGGCCGAGCCTATTCCGATGCGGGAATGCGCGCGGTGATCGCGCCGATGATCGCCGACCGAACCATTTATCAGGCCCTGCCGGGACTACTCGACGCGCTGCCTGAGGATTTGCGCTTGCGGTTCGGCAGCGTCGGCGCACCGCCAACAGAGACGACCTTCGAGGCCTGCCGACAAATTCTCGCAAACTGGCGATTCGACCGCCGCTACATCCGTCCGGCCTTAGGGCCGACGATTCCCCTGCATTGTTCGGACGGTTTTCTCGCTGAATGTGCGCGTCTTGCCGAAGAGCATGGCATTGCCATGCAAACGCATCTGGCTGAATCGCGCGCGCAGGCCGCGATCGGGCAATCCCGTTATGGCATGAGTCTGGTCGGGCACCTGGAGAAGCTCGGCTTCCTGTCCGATCGGCTGAGCGTTGCCCATGCCATCTGGCTCGATCACGACGACATCAGGCGATTAAGCGCGTGCGGCGTCAAGGTCGCGCATAATCCTTCGAGCAATTTGCGGCTCGGTTCAGGAGTGGCGCCGGTTCGCGAGATGCTGCGCGAGAGCGTTGCGGTTGGTATCGGTACCGACGCCAGCAACACGTCCGACGGCCAGAACATGTTCGAAGCCGTTCGGCTCGCGTCCTATCTGTCGCGCATCGACGGATTTGCTGCGCAGGAGTGGATTTCGGCAGACGAGGCGCTTTCGATGGCAACGGGTGGATCGGCCAACGTTCTTGGTTTTACAAAAATCGGTCGGCTCGCTGCCGGATACGAGGCTGACATCGTGTTCCTGCGGCTCGAAAGCCCGCATTTCGTGCCGCTTCGTACACCCCTCGCTCAAATGGTTTTCGGCGAGAATGGCGGCTCGGTGGATACCGTCATGATCGGCGGATGCATCGTTTTCCACGACGGCAGGCTGTTGACGCTCGATGAGGCCGCATTGCGGCGCCGTGCCGAGGAAGCCGCGCACAGGCTGGACGAAGCCAATGCGGAGATTTTTGCGTCCGGCGCAAGAGTGTCCCGACTGGTCGGAGCGTTCTGCGCGGCACAAGGATGCGACATGCACTCGCCGCGAAGGAAGCTTCGCATCAGCTAAGTGCGGGCTCCGATGGAAGAGGGTTGAACGTCCGCAATGACCCGATTTCAAGCGCCAGGTTTCCGGGCGGACGAAGCAACTGCCTCCCCGTCGATCCACACCTGTTCCTCTGCGATCCGAATGGGGTACAGCCGCAATGGCGGGCTGGACCAGCCGTCAGAAATGCGCCCGTCGCTGAGATCAAACGATGCCGCGTGGCGAGGACAGAACAATCGCCCCATCGAAAGATGACCGAGACAAAGATCGGCCTGTTCGTGGGGGCAGGCCCGTGCGCAGGCGACAGCCTTCTCGCCATCCCAGATCAGGATCAGATCGACGCCGGCAAGGCGCGTGCAGAGAATCGTCCGCTCGATCAGGCGGTCCAACAGGCATACCGATATCCACCGTTCAGCCAAGAGCACCGCCCCTCGTACTGTTCATCCGCCGAGATAGGCCTTGCGCACGTGCTCGTTCTCGATCAGCTCCTTGCCGGGTCCGGAGAGCACGATTTTGCCGCTCTCGAGCAGGTAGGCGCTGTCGCACATTTCGAGCGCGGCAAAGGCATTCTGCTCGACCAAAAGAACCGTCGTGCCGGCGTCGCGGATGCGGCGGATGATGGCGAAGGTCCGCTCGACAATATTGGGCGCGAGCCCGAGGGAAGGTTCATCGAACATGATCAGGCGTGGCCGCGACATCAAGGCTCGGCCGATCGCCAGCATTTGCTGCTCGCCGCCCGATAACGTGCCTGCGGCCTGACGGCGCCGCTCGGCCAGGCGCGGGAAATCCGCGTAGATCCGGTCGCGGTCGGCAACGATCTCAACCTTGCTGGTGCGCAGATAGGCGCCCATCATCAGGTTTTCCTCGACCGACATGTGCGGGAACACCTTGCGGCCCTCGGGGCAGTGAGCGATCCCGCTGGCCAGCACGCGCGGCGGCCGCGCACCCGTAATGTCCGTGCCGTCGAACACCATGGATCCGGAACGCGGCGGCACCAGCCCGGAGATGGCGCGAAGTGCCGTGCTCTTGCCGGCACCGTTCGCACCGATCAGCGCGACGAGTTGTCCCCCCTTCACCTGCAGCGAGATGCCGCGGAGCGCCATGACACCGCCATATCCGCACACCAGATCGCGGACCTCAAGCATGCATCGCTCCTTGCCCGAGATAGGCTTCGATCACCGCCGGATCATTGCGAATGACCTCCGGCGGGCCCTCGGCAATGATCCGGCCGTAGTTCAGGACCACGATGCGATCCGAGACGCTCATCACCATAGGCATGTCGTGCTCGACCAGCAGAATGGTGACACCGCGGTCGCGAATCTTTCGGACGAGCTCGACAAAATCCTGAGTTTCCGAGGCGTTCATACCCGAGACTGGTTCGTCGAGCAGCAGCATCGAGGGCTCCGCCGCGAGCGCCAACGCCACCCCGACCAGGCGTTGTTCTCCATAGGAGAGCGAGCCCGCCGCATCAAAGGCGCGGCGATCAAGCCCGATCCACTCGAGAAGTTCGCCGGCGCGTTGATGCAGCCTGCGTTCCGAGCTGCGCGCCCGCGGCAGGCCGAGAATGGCCTCGAGAAGGCCCGTTCTTCCCTGCCGATGCAGTCCGATCATGAGATTGTCGTAGACCGTGTCGTTCGGGAAAACGCTGGTGCGCTGAAACGTGCGGATCAAACCGAGGTCGGCGATCTCATGCGGTTTCAATCCGTTCAGCGTCGTTCCGCGATAATTGACCGTACCGTGGGTTGGGCCAAGAAAGCCGGTGATGACGTTGAAGGCGGTGGTCTTCCCGGCGCCGTTCGGCCCGATCAGGCTGACGATCTCTCCCTCCGTGGCGGTGAAGTTGAGATTCGAAAGGGCGACGAGGCCACCGAAGCGAATCGCGACCTGTTCGACCTTCAAGGCGATCGCCGGCGCTGTCATCATGCGTGTTCCTCGGCGCTCGATTTGGAGAAGGGGAGCGAGCGGGCGGCTCTGACTTCCTTGCGCCGCCTGGCAAATCGCTGCATGAGCGAAGGCACGATGCCGCGTGGCAGAACAAAGAGAATGACGATGAGGACCCCGCCATAGGCGATCCATTGCGCCTCTGGTGTCATGATGGGACGCAGAAACACCGGCATCAGACCGAAGATCAGGCCACCGACAACGGGTCCGGCGAGAGACCCTTTGCCACCGCTGATGACCATGATCACCATGGTCACCGTGTTGATGAACGCGAACACTTCCGGATCGATAATCCGGATGTAATGGGCATAGAGGCTGCCGGCCGCCCCCGCGATGGCTGCAGAGATCACCGCAGCGAGCGTGAGCGTTCGTGTCACGTCGATCCCGACCGAAATTGCCAGCGCCTCGTTTTCCATCAGCCCCCGCATGGCCCGGCCGAAATGCGATTTAACCAGACGCGAGATCAACGCATAGGCCGTTACCGCAACGGCCAGCACCAGATAGTAGTTCTGCAATTTGGTGCGCAACGAAAGCTCTCCGAATCCGGGCAGCGGCAACGCGATCGACGGGATGTTGTTGAGCGCCAGAGGTCCCTGTGTCAGCTCGACCCAGTTCAGCGCAACCAGCCGGACAACTTCGGCAAAGGAGATCGTGACGATCACGAAATAGGCGCCGCGAACGCGAAAGGAGAGGCGACCGACGAAGTAGCCGCACAGCCCTGCGATGATGACCGCCAGCGCGAACCCCGCGATCGGCGGCCAGGGATCGTGAACGACACGTAATCCGCCGGGCAGCGGAACATCGAAGCCGAGCGAGGTGAGCGCGCTTGTGTAGGCGCCAATGCCGAAGAAGGCGACGTGACCGAGGCTCAGCTGACCGGTGAAGCCGAGCAACAGGTTGAGGCTCATCGCTGCGATGATGAAAATGCCCGTGGTAATCAGCGCGTTCATCAGATACGGATCGCGCAGCCACAGCGGAACCGAGGCAAACGCAGCGACGATGAGAATGGCAATCCCCGACCTCATCCCACGCGCTCCGAGCGTGCGAACAGTCCGGTCGGCTTGAAGATCAGGACCGCGATGATGATCAAAAAGCCCATCGCGTCCCGGTATCCCGATGAGACGTAGCCCGCGCCCAATTCCTCGGCCAGTGCCAGAATAAACCCGCCGATGACCGCGCCCGTAATATTGCCGAGCCCGCCGAGGATTACGATCGCGAAGGCCTTGACGGCCGCAAGATCCCCCATCTGCGGAAAGATCACATAGACCGGGCCGAGCAGAGCGCCTGCCGCTGCAGCGAGACTCGATCCGATCGCAAAGGTCGACGTATAGACGAGATCGACATTGACGCCCATCAGCGAGGCGGTGTCCTGGTCCTGGAACGTCGCGCGCATCGCAGAACCGAGTTTGGTGCGGTTGACCAGGAGATAGGTCGCGACGATCAAGAGCGCCGCCGCTGCGAGCACGAACAGGCGCAACCACGAGACCGAGACCGAACCGAGCACCAGTGGTTCGTCCGGGAAAGGTGTTGCCACCGATTTCGCCACCCCGCCCCAGATCCACAGCGTGCCGGACTGCATCGCGATCCAGGCTCCGATCATTACCAGCATGGTGGTATCGATATCGGAGCCACGCAGCGGCCGCAGCAGGATCAGCTCGACGGCAGCACCGAGCAGCCATCCGGCAATCACGGCAACGGGCAGGGCGAGGAAGAAATTCAGCCCAAGCTGATTCACCACCATGAACATGATGTAGGCGCCGAATGTGTAGAGAACCCCGTGGCTGAAGTTCACGACGTTCATGATGCCGAAGATCAACGTCAGCCCGATGCCCAGCAGCGCGTAAGTGCCGCCGAGGACAAGCATGTTGACGAGATGTTGCAGAAACTCGCTCAAGGCGGCTCCCGAAGCTTTTTTGGGCAAGCCGAGGCCGCGGATAGGCCGCGGCCTCGTCTCTTGGCGATGCGGCTTCAGAGCGACTTCATGCCGATTTTGCCGTCGTTGATCTCAATGAGGTAAACGTTCGGCTGGCTCTGGCCGCTTTCCTTGCCTTCAGGCCCGGACTTGCGGAAGACGATGTCGCCGTTGAGCCCCTTCACCTTGATGTCCCACATCGCCGCCTTGATTGCCGCAGGCTCCGCCTTGCCCGCCTTTTCGATGGCGGCCGCCGCGGTGCGGATGCCGTCATAGCCGCGGAAGCTCTCGGTGCATCCGGCGAAATCGAAGCCACGCTTCTTCCATTCGGAGATGAAATAGTTGGTCGCTTCGGGATTCGGCGTCTTCTCGGGAAACCACGGCAGGAAGGTTGTCAGATGCATGGTGCCGTTGGCGGCCGCACCGGCCTGTGCGATGATCTGGTCCGGGTTCTGCGAACCGCCGGTCGTGATGATGCGCTTCTTCATGCCGAGCGCCGCCGCCTGCTTGAAGATCAGCGTGAGCTGATCCACCGCGGTGGTGACGATAATGGTCTCGGCGTCGGTCCCCTTGATCTTGGCGAGCTGGGCGCTCATGTCCTGCGCGCCCTGATCCATGGTCTCGACCAGGCCGACGGTGATCCCCTTCTCCTTGAACATCTTGCCGAAGTCTTCCGCCGTCCCGCGCCCCCAGTCGTTGTTGATGACCAGGAAGTCGACCTTCTTGAGTTCGAGCTTGTCGACGATGTTCTTGAAGGCAACTGCCTCCACCGCAGATGGCGGCGAGATCCGGAATATGTAGGGATTGCCGCTGGTGGTGATCTTGCCCGATGAGGAGGTTTCGACCACCATCGGCGTTTCGTATTCCATCAGCTTGGGCATCACGGCAAGGGTCAGGCTCGAGCCCCACGCGCCCATCATGACTGGCGTCTTGTCGCTGTTTATCAGTTTCTCGGCCACCGCCGCGGCTTCGGTCGGGTTGCTCTTGTTGTCCTCGATCACGAGCTCGATCTTCTTGCCGAGCACGCCACCTTTCGCATTGATCTCGTCGGCTGCAATCTTGGCGCCGTTGACGACGTAGGTGCCGGACGCAGCGAATGCGCCGGTGAGCGGCTCATTGACGCCGATCTTGATCGTTTGAGCGCCGGCCGGATCGCTCAGGAGAGCGACTGCCAGGGCAGCCGCCGAAACGTATTTCATTGTCCGTATCATCTTGCTTCTCCACTCTCACGCTAAAGGTTTCAACGACAGTTCAACTCATAGGCTGCCTGCAACAACATCGCCTTCATCACACCGCTCCGCCGTCCCGCTTTGGAGGGAATGCGAACCATCGCGCGAGCGCCGTGCGTATGACACCCCAAAGCAGCGACAGTCCATTCAAGTCGGCCGGCGCAGCGCTGCCGCGAGATAGCGGTGCACCGGACAACAGCCGATCGAGATTGGAGGCGAAATCCGCCGTCAGGCGGCCGGCGAGGTCGCGCACCAGCGCCGGCCGGCCGACTTGCGCCAGGATCCCTGTCAGCGCATAGCCGAGCGAAAGATCGACTCGGGTCTTTCCACCCTCCAGTGGCACCACGTGATAACGAACTTCGCCCCGGGTGGAGGACCGGCTGCGCTCGTCAGTGCCGATACCGACGATGCGGCCAGACATTTCGGCGGGATTTCGCTCAACACGCGCAGCGCCGTGAAACGTCGCCGCCACCGGGCCGATCTTGACACGGATGGCGCCTTCCACGCGATCGGCAGTAGGCGGCGCCAGAAGCGTCACGCCGGGCAGGCAATCGGCGACCGCAGCGATGTCGCCGAGCGCGGCAAAAACCCGATCAGGCGGGTAGGTGACCTCAAAATGCTGTTCGAGATGATTGCTGTGCGTGAAGTCCGGGATCAGCAGATCCGCCGCCCTTCGCGGGCCCTGCGTCGGCTGCGCGCGTGCGCCGCGCTCGATAGCGGCCTGTTGGCTGCGTCCGGAACCCGCTGGCCCGAGCGTCTTGCGCCCACCGTCGTGTTGAGGCGCGACGCCCCGCCGGCGCCGCTGCTCGATAACCGAAGACACGGCGCGCACGATGCCGACATAGCCGGTGCATCGGCACAGATTGCCGCTTAGCCCGATACGGATCAGCTTCTCGTCGGCATGCGCAAGGCGCAACACCAGGTCGCGGGACGAGACAAGCATTCCGGGCGTGCAGTAGCCGCATTGCAGCGCGTGCTCGCGCGTGAAGGCCGCGCGCAGTTCGGAAGTGATTTCGTCGTTGTCGAGGCCTTCGATGGTGGTCACCGCGGCTCCGTCGCAGCTGACGGCATAGGTGATGCACGATCGCGCCGGAACGCCATCGAGCAGCACGGTGCAGGCGCCGCACACCCCGTGTTCGCAGCCGAGATGGGTGCCGGTCAGATCGAGCTTGTCACGCACAAAATCGGCAAGGCTGGTCCGCGGCTCCGCTAGCGCTTCGACCGACCGCTCGTTCACCGTGAGTGCAACATTGATCATGCCGCGGCTCCGCGAATGGCACGCTTGAGCACGTTGACATGAATATGACGCTGGGTCGCATTGGCGATGCCGGCCTTCGCCAGCATCGCATCGGCGACGCTGGAATCGAACCGTTCCTTGTAGTCGGCCGCGATGCGCCCCCCGAACAGCTCAAACGGATTGTTGATGACGATCGGCGCCGCTTCGATCGCGCCAACGACGAGGCGCGCTGCGCCTGCTGCTGGATCGATCACCACGGCGGCGATTGCGTGGGCATACTCTCCGGTCTTGCGGCAGCTCTTGAAATAGCCCCACTGTGCCGACGCTGGCCTTGCGGGAACATGGATCGTCTCGATGATTTCGCCCGGACGCAGCGCGGGCTCCAGCGCCGCGACAATGAAGTTTTCGATTTCGAGCAGGCGCGTGCCGGCGTTGCTTCGCAGCTTCAACCTCGCGCCCAACGCCGCAAGCGCGGAAATCCAGTCTGCCGCCGGATCGGCGTGGCCGAGCGATCCGCCCAGCGTGCCGCGATTGCGAACGGCACGGTAGGCGATATTGGCGGCGACCTCCCGCATGGCGCCGCGCGTGGCGTCGGGAACGCGTCCATCCTCGATGTCGGCGTGCGTGATGCACGCGCCGAGGACGAGCTCCTCGCCGCGGCGTTCCGCGACCTTGAGCTCGGCGAGCGCGCTGATGTCGACAACCAGCTCAGGTTCGACCAGACGCAAATTGAGCATGGGGCCGAGCGACTGGCCGCCTGCGATGATCTTGCTCGAATGGCTGACATCGGCAAGAAGCGACAATGCTTCCGGCAGATCGCGTGGGCGTTGATAGTCGAAAGGCGCCGGTTTCATGCCGACTTCCTTCCCTTTTCGCCCCTCGCGAGGATTGCCTCGACAATCCGGTGCGGAGTGATCGGAGACTGCATCAGCTCCACGCCCAGCGGGCGGAGCGCGTCGTTCACAGCATTGGCGATGGCTGCCGGCGGCGCGATCGCGCCGCCCTCGCCGATGCCCTTGACGCCGAACTGCGTATACGGAGATGGCGTCTCCATGTGATCAAGACGCGCGACCGGCACCTCGGTCGGGCCCGGCAGCAGATAATCGGCGAGGGTCGTCGCTAAGGGCTGCCCTGCCGTATCGAACGGCATTTCCTCATAAAGCGCGGTGCCGATGCCCTGCGCCAGCCCGCCAAAGATCTGGCCGTCCACCACCATCGGATTGACGAGCACGCCGCCGTCTTCGACGATGACATAATCGAGAATCTCGACCTCGCCGAGTTCGGCATCGACGGCGACGAGCGCGGCGTGGGCGGCGTAGCTGAATGTGCCGCTGTCGCGCTGCGGCTTGTAGCCCGCCGTGACTTCCAGCCCGCCGGGATCAACGTCGGAGGGCAGGTCCTGCGGGCGCCGGTACCAGGTAAAAGCGATTTCCTTCAGGGTAACGGCGCCGTTCACGCCGCGAATTTCGCCGTCCTGCAGTACCACGGCGGCCGGATCGTGCTGCAGGAGTTTGGCGCCGATGCGCCTTGCTCGTTCGCCAAGCTCGCGGCAGGCGGCGGCGACCGCGCCACCCGCCATCACCATGGAGCGCGAGCCCCAGGTGCCGGTTGAATAAGGTGTCATTGCTGTATCGCCGTGGATCAGATGCACCTTGGCGACGTCGACGCCGAGAATTTCGTGCGCAACCTGGGCGAGGGTGGTTTCCATGCTTTGGCCGTGCGAATGCACGCCGACACGCAATTCGAGCCCCCCGTCCGGCGTCAACCGCGCGGTGGCCTGCTCGTGTCCGGGCACCATCGGAATGCCCCAGCCCGAATAGACCGAAGTGCCGTGCGCGGCCTGCTCGCAATAGATGGCTACGCCAAGCCCGATACGACGGCCAGCTGCTTCGCCTTTGCGCTGGCGGGTCCGCACCGCCTCGACGTCGATCAAACGCAGCGCGCGCCGCATCGCCTGCGGATAATCGCCGCTGTCGAAATGCTTGTTGGTGATGTTGTCGAACGGCATCTGCTCCGGTCGCACCAGATTGCGCAGCCGCACTTCACCCGGCTCCAGGCCCGCTTCCACCGCAACCAGATCAAGCATCAATTCGAGCGCGAAGCATACACCGGTGCGCGCCACTCCCCGATACGGCAGGATCGGGCACTTGTTGGTCGCAACCGAAAAGGTCCGGCAGCGGTAGGCCGGCATCAGATACGGTCCGGGCAGGATGCTCGCGACCTGCGCCGCCTCCAGACAGGCCGAGAATGGATAGGAGGAGTAGGCGCCGGAATCCACCGTTGCTTCGCAATCGATACCGCGCAAGCGCCCGTCCTGATCGGCATAGACGGTGATCTTGTAATGATGCTCGCGGCAGTTGGCGCCTCCGCTCAGATGCTCGCGGCGATCCTCGATCCAGCGGACGGGATGACCGCGATGCATTGTCAGCCAGGAAAGACAGACCTCTTCTGGCAGCAGGATTCCCTTGTATCCGAAGCCGCCGCCGACATCGGGCGAAACGACGCGGATGCGCGCTTGCTCCACGCCAAGGCATTCGGCCAGACCGCTGCGGGTGACATGCGGCATCTGGGCTGCCGAATAGAGCGTCAGCTGATCGAGGCGATGATCGAAGGTCGCGACCACGGCGCGCCCTTCCAATGGCGACATGCATTGCCGCGCGGTCGAGATTTCGCGCGTCACTTTGATCGGCGCATCGAGCGCCGAGGAAATGTCGACCTCGTAGTTTGTCTCGAGGAAGATGTTGTCGCCCCAATGCTCGTGCACCAGCGCCGAGCCCGGCTTTCGCGCCAACAGCATGTCATGGACGGCGGGAAGCTCCTCCAGATCGAGCGTGACGGCGGCCGCAATGTCCTCGGCCTCGGCGCGCGTGGGCGCAACGCACATCGCGATCAGTTCACCCACCTGACGCACTTTGCCGGTGGCGAGCACCGGCTGTTCGGAGATCTTGAAGCCCGGCAATCCCGACACCGCCCGGATCGCCTTGATCCCGACCAGATCGGCCGCCGTGAAAACGGTGGCGTGATAGCGCTCCGGCACGTGGATCGCGCGGATCCGCGCATGAGCCAACGGGCTGCGCACGAAGGCGACGTCTTGCAGACCGGCGAGACGAATATCGGCCACGAATTGGCCGCGGCCGCGCATCAGCCGGTCGTCCTCCTTGCGCGGCAGACGGACGCCAACGCCTTGCCCGGCATCCCCGCCGTCAGCGGAGGAAAAGTCGCGCTCGTTGCGCACGATCGAAATTCCTCGTCGGGAGCAGCTCCTAGAGCATGATCCGGAAAAGTGGAAACCGGTTTTCCCTCGCGAAAAACGCGGAACGCGTTTGCGCGGAGATCATGCTCAACCAAAGAGATGAGATCATGATGCGATTCCGCTTAATCGCGTCATGATCTAAGCCGCGACCGCCTGTGGCAGGATCGAGGCGACCGCGTTGTATCGTGTGCCGGCGCGCAGGCAGAAAGCCGGCTGCAGCAGGCGCTCGGCAATGACCTCGTTGCTTTCGTTGTCGCGGAGCGCAAAGCGCCCGGACAACTGCTTGAGTACGGAGACGTCCGCCTCGCGCCCGACTTTCAGCGCGCCGATTTCATTCTCGCGGCCGAGCATTCTGGCCGGATTGGATGTCACCATCGGCACCACCTGCTCGAGCGAAAGACCAAGCGCCATCATCGAACTCATCGCCTGGACCAGGCTGAACTTGGCCTGGCCGGCAAAAGGATGGTTCTCGTCATCCTCGTGCTGATCGGGCGTACCGGGTGGCGCCGGCACATGCGTGTTGTAGCCATGGATGTCGGCGCCCAGCGTCGTCGGAACGATCCCGAACGAGATGGCCTTTTGGGCCAACCGATAGGAGAAGTGGCTGCCGTGCCCGACATCGACCCTCAGTCCGCGATCGAGCGCCGCCTGAATAACCGGATGCACCTCGCCCTCGCGATTGACGAAGCCTCCGGGGTGGCGCGTGAACGGATGCGCCAGGATGTCGCCCTCCCGCAGCACCGGAATCACCCGCTTGAGGATGGTGTCGGCATCTTCACCATTGGCGCCGCTCGCAGGCAGGCCCCAGAGCTGGCCGAAATGCACATAGACCGGCAGATCAGCGCGGCGGCCGATTTCGGCGGCCATTTCGATCACGCGAATGCCCCAGCGCGCGAACCCGCCGATCTCGGCATGCGCCTTGATTCCGCGCACGATATCCGAATTGGCTTTCGCGGCCTTCACCGTGGCATCGATATCGACGCCATCGGGGCTATAAAGCTGCGGATAGTAATGGCCTTCGAGCCCGCCCACGAGGTAGGCCGACAGGAATGCAAAGACGCGCGACTTCGCCGGCTCGACGATGAAATGCCGAAAACCGGGCAACGTCATGCAGGATGATCCGCCCTGATCGACCAGCGTGGTCACGCCGGATTCGACCCCGACCATGTCGGCATTCATGCCGAAACGCCCGGTGACGTATTGATAAACATGCGCGTGCGTATCGATCAGCCCCGGCAGCACCAGCTGGCCCGCGACGTCGACCACCTCCCTGGCGCTGGTCGGCAGGATATCCGCCTGCACGGCCGCGATCTTGCCGTTGCGGATCGCGACATCCCTGACGGCGTCGATCCCGGATGCCGGGCAGATCACGCGCCCGCCGCGCAGAAGCAGGTCGAAGCTTGCACTGACCGACATGGCTGTTTCTCCTCGGGTTTTCGCGGAGCGGGTTTGCTAGACTGGGGAGCATACTTCGTTCGTGGAAAAAGCAAAGTCCATGCCATGATCCGGGAACGCGCAACAATACTGCGCCGGAAGGCGCAACACTACTGCGCGATCGGTCGCCTGAGCGCGTTGGACCTGTGGAGAGATTAACGCCGGATGTTTGCTTTTATGGCTGGCCCTGTACCTCGCGGAGGACAGTGGCGACGGTGAGGATCTGTGGCAATACGACGGGCGGCCTCTTGTCGCCATTTGCCGCAGGCCGAGGGTAGAACAAATAGAGCGGCACGCCGGCTCGGCTGTTCATCTCGAGGATCTTGGTAATTTCGGCATCCTGTCGGGTCCAATCTGCCCGGAGTGCCACGACCCCTTCTCTCCGGAACGCGTCGGCCACAGCCGGATCGGCAAGTGCGATCCGTTCGTTTACTTTACAGGTGATGCACCAGGCGGCTGTGAAATCGACAAAAACCGAATTGCCCTTTGAACGAAGAGTCTCCAGTTTCTCTTGGCTGAATGATTGCCACTCGATATCACCTTTGTTTGACGCGCCCTGCAGAGCTTGCAGTGGACCGCTCTGGTCAACCAGGAGAAGCAGGCCAACCGCGCCCGTGACGGCCAGCGTCGAAAAACCAGTCCCCCAACGTCGCAATTTATCCTCGCTCAAGGATGTGGCGTTGTACAGCCACGCGGCGAAACCAATCAGCACAAGCCCCGACAACGTCACCGTGATCGCGGAGGCATCTGCAAGTTGGGAAAGAACATAGATGAGCCAAACTGCGGTCCCGTAGACAGGAAACGCAAGAACCTCCTTGAGCTGCAGCATCCACTGGCCAGGCTTTGGCAGTATGCGACGAGTTCCGGGAACAAAGGTGATAACCAGATATGGCAAAGCCAGTCCCAGCCCGATAGTCTCAAGAACGACGAGTGATTTATACCAGGGTTGGGTTAGCGCATAACCTACTGCGGCGGCCATGAAAGGCGCAGTGCAAGGCGTAGCGACGATCGTGGCGAGAACTCCACCTATGAAGGATGCCGAAAACCCCGAGCGTTGAGACAAATGGGAGCCGACACCGGTCAGCCGATTGCCGATTGAAAATACACCCGAAAGATTCAGGCCAACGGCGAAAAGCAGATAAATCAGGAATCCGACAAATAGGGGCGACTGCAGTTGAAATCCCCATCCGATCGCTGCGCCTCCGGCGCGCAATCCAGCCAGCGCGCCACCGATCGCTGCGAAACTAACGAGAACACCTCCGCTATAAGCAAGGCCCTGAAGGCGCATCTGACGCGGCGTTAAGTCGGCGTGCTCGAGCAACGACAGCACCTTGATCGAAAGCACTGGCAGCACACACGGCATCAAGTTCAGTATAATTCCGCCAACGAAAGCCAGCAGAATGGCAGCTGCCAAGCCTACGCCCGCGCCCTCTGTCACGGGCGGCGACTGAAATGGCGTTGAGATCGAAATGGCGCCCGAAGTGCTATCCGCCTGCGCAGCCAGATCGCGGTAGGAAAGAACTCCTCTCAGCGCGGCTGGCAATGTTTTCGATTTGCTGCGTCTCAGAACGATCGAAAGCCCGTGCGAATCGGCTGTGACGGACTGAGCGGCTTCATCGTCGATGACGTCCGTATCCTGCGGAAAGAAGCTTACGTCGCTGAGCCGGGTCGCATCACCCATTGCGACGCGAACGGTAATCTCCTCGTTTGAGGAAGTCGTCGTGGTTGGGAATGGGTTGGCCGCGGGCAATTTGGCCCGCGTTGCGGCGAAGGCTTTGGCTCGGAGCGGATCGAGCCGCAACGTTTCTCCAACTTGTACCGACAAACTGACGTCGCTCTCCTCGGGGACGCAAATATCCGAGCAAACAAGCCAGCTGACATGCGCGTTGAGCGTAACGGTGGAGTCTTGTCGCAAGTTAGACGGTACGTCGACCGAGATCGGTAATAAAACCTCGCCTTCGTACCCGTAGTTGACGATCGGGCCCACCTTAAATCGTTCAGGGGTTGGCCAAAGGATAGGTGCGGCCGAAAATCCCTTTGGAAGAGACCAGTTGATCGTCGTCGGAAGGCCCCCGTCTCCAGGGTTCGACCAATAGGTGTGCCAACCGGGCTGAATTTCCTGCCGCAGCGCTACTTGAAATGGACGGCCCGGAACGACATTGGTCGTTTCGCTAACCAGGCTGACTGCAACATGAGTGCCGGCGGCTGCAGTGCCTTGCGCAAGCGCAGAGACACTGCAGGCCGACAGCACGCTACTTACCAGCACGAGCCTTATGACAAACCCGAACGGCCAATACGACCAGCAGCGCCCTCGCATTCACCCTGCCTTTAAATCCCGAGTAACTATGAAGGACGCAAGCGAGTTTGCGTCAGCTCTTGGCTGCTGCGAGCGCGTCGAGTGCGCCGATGACGGCACTCACGGGTGGCCGTACCTTGAATGATTCCTCGTACAGCTTCGTGCGTATGACGCCATTTTTGTCG
>Ga0307474_10000388_pt1 | contig 31800 bp, 26 predicted proteins | sample atmos_gasesECM1C_2_FD_203312 | JGI IMG/M metagenome (GOLD analysis project Ga0307474, IMG submission 203312) | Hardwood forest soil microbial communities from Morgan-Monroe State Forest, Indiana, United States - atmos_gasesECM1C_05 | ecosystem: Environmental > Terrestrial > Soil > Temperate... | reverse complement strand
CGCATTCCTCCTTGGATGGCCTATTAGTTCGTAGACGTCGATGGGCTGGCCTGCCCGCCAGATGTTGAGGGAAAGCTTGGTATCAAAAATCAGTTCGCCGATATAGGGCTTATTTTGTTCCCCGAGATAACCTTGGCCAAAAGGGCGCCGTTCAGGCTTGCTTCCCCTTCGCCCTCAGCCCGATCTCGACCAGGTTGTTCATTTTGACGGTTGAGCCTTCGGAGCGACTTTTCGAGCAGATTTCGGAGTGGCCGCCGGCTTTGCGACAAAGCGATTGAAACAACCCAATCGCTCGTCCTCCTCTTTCAGGAATTTGCAGTCGGCAACGGCCTTTGCAACGGGCGGTTTTGGTTTGGGGTCTGGCGGTATGATGCCATCATAGCAATCGAGCCGCTCCTTCGATCCGTCTTCTATCGTGAGGCAGCTTCGCAACTTATCGATTTCTGTTTGTGCGTTCGCGTTGGTTGCGAAAATGGCGCCGAGAACTACAACCCTCAGCCATGTCCTATGACTGTGCATGGTTTCTCTCGCTTTGCGTTAAGGCCGATCTCGACCGGCCGGCGGCCGGCGCGACCAGCCGAATATCACGGTTTTAAGTCGCGACGCTTCACGCTCCGATCGTTCGTGTCCGCCGCCACAAAACAGCCGGCCCCAAATGGCAACCAATATCCAAATTGCCCCAATCGATCAACAGCGCCTGAATCCGAAGCAGAACGACAACGGCGAATGGCGCGCCAGCGACGAAGTCCTAAGGAGCCGGCTCACTTCTTCGCCTTCAGCCCGATCTCGCAGGACCGGGGCACGCGGTGGCCGCGGCGCAGCGGCAATCGGCCTTCTCGGCGCGAGCCCGACGGCACTAATCGAAGGCCAAAAATCCGACGCTGATCAAAACAAAGCAAATCGTCGCCGCAATCGCGACGAAGTAGCGCTCTTGAATGTCCATGGCTATGTCCCCCACCATGTCGAGCAGAGTTTGCGGCGCTGATTCTGCGGCTGTCAAACAGAATCTTCATCCTGCCGATTATTTCGGCCTTATGGCGAATTGCCATCAATTTCATCAAGGTCAATGTGTAGCTCAGCGCAGGTCTGTTCGACCATCGAGATCGCCCGCACCGGGTAGCGCATCCCGCGTGGCGTCCTCTGGACGGTCGCGCAACTCCCACGCCGATTTGAGTGTTAGTTGATCGTGCGCGCGACTACATGAATGCCGCGGGGCGGGAACCCAACTAGATTTATGTCGGATGATGAATGCGTGAAGCGGCTTTGGGTGGAGCTATTGGAGCTCCGCAAGGTCGTCAAAGACGCCGAGGCCAACACGTTGAATCCTCCTCCATGTCGAAACCATCCAACCGACGGGACCGCGCAGCCGCGCCCTAAGCGCGGCCCGCGCAAGCCTCGCAGCCACTAGGCCCTTGTCAGAGAGGAAAGCACAGCGCCGCCAGGCGGAGTATGTTCGCTTGGCGGCGTTGCATGTGCGCTGGTCCCTGAAATCCTCCAGCATTGGTTTGTCCGTGGCAGCGGTAGCGGTAGCGGGTTCATTCTAATCGTGTGGTCGCAGGGGGAATTAGGGGTACCTCGTCTGCGCGTCACCTTTCGTTGTCAGCCCGTGGAATAAAATCAAAGAGCTCGCTGAACTTCATTCCCCCAGCCCGGTTCAGTGGGCGGGCGGCCCTGCCGAGGTCGGTAGGGGCGGGGCCGTTCGAGGGGTACGCGTCGAAAAGCTCAACTTCTATGCGCGTCGGTTGGGGGGCGCCGTCGAGATCGGCCGTAGTCAGTCGGTAGCGTTCTCGTCCGAGAAACCTCAGGAGGCTGCCGAATCGACTTCCGTAGTCGCGGGATTGATGGACGATTCCGAAGACGTCGCCATGTTCTCGCGGTTCTTAATCAAGTTTCTGTCTCGAATCCTGCGCAGTAGTGGTTTCTCGATGTAGAGATGCACGCAAACGCCGATTGCGATGCTCACGACGACCCAGGACAACATCACTTCGATGCTATCCTTTGGAAGTATGTCGTTCTTCCGTATTGCGTGGCTTGCGGCCATGGTGAAGAAGATGGAGTGCGTCAAGTAAATCGCATAGGATGCATCGCCGATTAGGACCAACGGGCGGAATGTGACAACGGCGCCGCTACTCTCCAAAAACAATGCGCTGGCAACGATGATGATCGGTGCATAGGTGAGCAGCGCGAAGTCTGGTGCCCAGGGCTTTGCGAATTGCGACCCGTAACAGATCACAATGGCCGCAATACCGGTGATGATTGTCGGCCAGCGTGGGGCGAAGCGCGAGAAAGTTGCCCAAGCGTAATATACGGCGATGCCATACAGAAAATAGTGGATGTAATCGTGCGAATAGTAGTGCGTCAGAAAGCCGCCAATGCCGGCAGCGTCAAGCAAAAGCACGCCGTAAATGAATGTGGCTGCAATCAGAGGCGCAAACCTCTGATTGATCCAAAGCGCCCCTGCAAACACTAGATAGAAGTACATTTCGAAATTGAGTGTCCATCCGACATGCAGCACTGGAAAATCTGTTGCCGGCAGGAACAGCAGACTTCGAGTCAGATAGGCGACGAATTGCCAACTCATCAAATCCAAGGGGAGTTTGAACGTGAGGAGTATGAGGGCAAACGTACAGAGCCAATAAAACGGAACGATGCGCTCGATACGTTTACGCAAGAAGTTGTCCGCATTGTCGCGCGTGATCCAGCACATGATAAAGCCGGAAATGACAAAGAAGGTCGACACGCCGAAAAATTCGGTGTGATGATCACCGGCGAGGCGGAAATCGGTATGGTAAAAAACAACACCGACGGCCGCGATTCCGCGCAGGATCTGCAGATTGAAAAGCATCTTTGATGGCCCCAGGAAGAACGGCCACGCCACTACGTTGCTTCGGAGTGATTCAGCGCCCACTCCGCTCAACATAGGTGACAGAAACATTTGGAAATGTATCAGCAAACGACAGAAACTCACGAGTTGTGAGGCCTGTTTTCCTGTGATTGTGGCTTTTGGGTACCGGCGGAGGACATCTACCGGCTGAGCGTGCGCAAGCGGATTTTTCCCAGCCTGGACTCGGGTCACCGGCCTCCGAACGGGAGCGCCTAGCAATCGCAGAGAGCGCTGAGAAGCCCAATCGCGATGAGGGTCAGGGACGCGCATGCCCACAAGGCGGGCGTCTCGGGACTTTGACCGGCAATAAGGATCCAAGCGCCGAGGCCGATGATTCCGGCCGATATCACATGAGTGAGGATTCTCTCCATTGGCCCGATCCAAGAGCAAGCAGGATCGACGATCGAGGCTAGGACTCGCCGCGGGGGCCGAAATGTTCCTACGAAGCCGGCGCCGGCCCCTTCGCCTCCAGCCCGATCTCGACCAGCGGGCGGATGGCCTCGGAGCGGCTCAGATCATCGTCGCCCTGGCCTGAAATCCCGGCAGTTGGGGGGCTTCTATGGCGACCCTATTGGCTGTTGAGACGAGCCCGCAATTGGGTAAAGCAGGTAGAGGTGGGAATATTAGGGGGAGTCCCCGGCAATGGCCCCGCGATAGTCCGGGCCGGCCGCACCCTACTGGGGTTTGACGGTCTCCCAATCCGGCCCTACGTCGGCGCCGCGGCAGCCGAGCTTAGTGTGGAGCGCCTCGCTTTTTCTGAGACCCTCTCTCGAGACTATCCACACGGGCAGCAAGTACACCAACCTGCCGCTGCAACTCACTGATCTGGTCCGCGGCGCTTTTCACGCTTTGCTGCAGAGCAGCTACGGCCTGATCTTTATCATCCTGGGACAATGTTAACGACTCGGCTTTGGCCTGGACGGCGGTTACTTGAGGGGAATCTCTGTCACGACGATTATTCCCCCAAAAGACCGCCCAGCCGATGGCGACAAAGATGAGAACGAACAGCCATAGAGGCACCCAACGCGGTCGCGCGAGCTCGCTACCCTTGTGATCTTGGTTAAAGGGATCGCTCATCCGGCCCTACTAGTCTGATATAACCGGCGAGGATATTGCAGAGCGTGGGCAACAATGGGGCTGCTCACGACGGCCTCGCGCCCGAGGTCAGACAGTCGGGGCCGCCCAGCCTCCTTGCCGAAGGCTGCCTCCCGGTCGTGGGTTTTCGCCTTCTTGAGGGGCGGGAGTACCGAATCTGACTCCGGCGCCTGCGGTTTGTTCCCCGTCAAAAGATCGCAGCCTCAGGCAAACAGCACCGCGCCCGCGGGCGTGAAGCGGACAAAGGTACCGCTCTCATGCGGCTCAAGCCAGCCCCTCTCGATCGCGCGTAGAAGCCCGGCCCTTGTATTCCACCGGCGTACCCCTGAGCTGATACAGGAAGGGCTCGTTGTCCTTCTAATATAGATCCTGCCGTTCTGGATCGGCTCAAGGGCGTTGGCGGGCTCCACGAGCTTGCGCGCGGTGGCGTCGGGGTTCGGCAAAGGGACGGTCGGTGGTGAACTTCACGCTGAACTCCTACTGTGTGTGTCTGCTTGCTGGTCCGAAAGCTGTCGTGCACGTCACTGCCGTGACTGCCGGCTCTAACCGACGGACGCATCCCATTCGTCGAACTCTCGAACCAGCTTGACTAGCTGCTCGAGCAACGCGGACGTGTCATTTTTGCGGTGGCTCATAATGATCGGCGATGCCATCTTCGGCTCGTCGAGATCGATGAAACGCACGTCATCGCGCCCCAGGCGTTTGACCGAGGCAGGCACGATGCAGACGCCGCCGCCTGAGGCCACCAGCCCCAGTGCCGTCTGCAACTCCTTCGCCTCCGTAGCGACTATGGGCTCGATGCCTGCATCCCGGTAGAACGAGAGGACCTGATCAGCGTAGCTCGGTCGCGGAGACTTGGGATAAACGATCAGCCGCTCATCTGCGGCCGCGCGCAACCGGAGTTTTCCTTTCCTGGCCGCCAGCTTGTGCCCCCGCGGCACCACGATGCAGAGACGCTCTTCGCGGATAACGCGGCGAACGATCGTCTCGTCGTCGAAGCGGAGGCGGCCGAAGCCTACATCGATGCGGCCATCCTTCAGCGCCGCGACCTGTTCGAGCGTAGTCATCTCCAGAAGATTGACCTCTGCGTCAGGTGCGATGATGCGGAAGCGGCGGATCAACTCCGGCAGCGCGTCGTACAGCGTAGAAGCAACGAAGCCGATGTTGAATTGCAACACCATGCCTTTGGCGATTCGCTTGGTCATCGCACGCATTTCGTCAATGCGCTGTAATATCTGGCGTCCCTGTTCGAACAGATATCGGCCAGGTTCCGTCAACGTAAGTGGTCGACCCCGATCGAGCAGCCGTACCCCGAGTTCGTCCTCGAGCTGCTGCACCTGACGGCTTAGTGGTGGCTGCGCAATGTGGAGCTTTTCCGCGGCGCGGCTGAAAGAGCCTTCCGCGGCGACTGTGGTGAAGTAACGCAGGTGGCGGAGCTCCATGGATTGTTCCTCCAAAGCCTCCATACCTTACAGGTATAAAGATAGACACAATCGATCCTGTGCATCAAGCGGGTCCCGGCCTACAGATTCACCAACCGAGGACAACACCGTGCCAACTGCAACTGCCAGAATTGAAGACATCGAGACCGTCATCGTCGATCTTCCGACGATCCGCCCGCATCAACTGTCGATGACAACGATGAAGGGGCAAACGCTGATGATCGTCCGCATCCGCACGTCGGATGGGATCGTCGGCATCGGCGAAGGAACGACGATCGGTGGGCTCGCCTACGGGCCGGAGAGCCCCGAGGGCATGAAGCTCGCGATCGACACATACATCACCCCGATCCTGCTGCAGAGCGATGTGAACCGTGTCGGCCCGACGATGGGCGCGATCAACAAGGCCGTGCAGGGAAACAACTTCGCGAAATGTGCGGTCGAGACGGCTCTGGTCGATGCGCTCGGAAAGCGCAATCGGCTCACCGCGTCGGAACTGCTGGGAGGGCGCTTTCACGATCGGCTGCCCGTTGCCTGGACTCTCGCAAGCGGTGACACCGGTGCCGACATTGCCGAAGCGGAGGAGATGCTCGCAAAGCGAAGGCACAATATCTTCAAGCTGAAGATCGGACGAGGCGATCCGCAACAGAACATTACGCACGTCGCCGCGATCAAGCGCGCGCTGGGCGATCGGGCAAGCGTCCGTGTCGACGTGAACCAGGCCTGGAGCGAGGCCGTCGCGTCAAGATGCCTGCCGCAGCTCCGCGACGCCGGCGTCGACCTCGTCGAGCAGCCGGTCGCGCTCAGAAACATAACGGGCCTCGCGAGGCTCGCGCGCGAAACCAGCGTGGCGATCATGGCCGACGAAGCACTGAGCGGTCCCGAAACGGCATTCCAGCTTGCCCAATCGGCAGCAGCCGACGTTTTCGCATTGAAAATCGCGCAGTCCGGCGGCCTGTTCGCTACCGCCAAGGTAGCCGCAATCGCCGAGGCCGCGGGTATAGGCCTCTACGGTGGCACCATGCTGGAGGGCGGCGTCGGCACCGCCGCATCTGCTCAGCTCTTCTCGACATTGCCCAGGCTCGAATGGGGTACCGAACTGTTCGGGCCGCTGCTTCTGACCGAGGAGATCCTCGAAGAGCCGCTCGAGTACGGCGAGTTTAGCCTGAAGGTGCCGACCGGCCACGGCCTCGGGATCGCGATCGATGAGGATCGCCTCGATCGCTTTCGCCGCGACCGTGCAGAGCGCAGCTTTCACGTATTGGCCAACCGCAAGACGGGTTCATAGCCATGCTGTTTCAGGTCGCAATGGATGTGCGGATTCCACGCGATGTCTCGGCCGAAAGGGCTGACGCGCTGAAGCAGGCGGAACGTGGGCGCGCGCAGGACCTGCAGCGCGCAGGCGTCTGGCGTCATCTGTGGCGAGTGGCGGGCCGCTACGCGAACGTCAGCATATTCGACGTCTCCAGCCCGCAGGAGCTGCACGATATCCTGTCCACTCTACCGCTGTTTCCGTTCATGGAAATTCAGGTCACGCCGCTCTGCCGTCATCCGTCGTCGATCCGCGACGATGATCGATAGATCCAGGATCACTTCAGTATCGTCAAAAAAGGGAGAAAACAAATGCCTGCCAATCTGATCAATAAAGCTGTTATCAAGGAGCTGGCCGCAAAGGCTGCCGGCCTCGACAACGACCAGGGCAACGCGCGCCTCAAGGAAGTGCTCAACCGGTTGCTCTACGACGTCATGGTCGCAATCGACGATCTCGACGTCTCCATGAACGAGTTCTGGACCGCAGTCGGCTATATCGGCGAAGCCGCCAAGGCGAATGAGCTTGGTCTCGTGGTGCCCGGCACCGGCCTCGAACATTTCCTCGATCTGCGCCTGGACGAAGCCGAACGCCGCGCGGGTCTCGCCGGCGGCACCACCCGCACGATCGAGGGGCCGCTTTACGTCGCAGGCGCGCCGCTGACGAAAGGCGAGGCGCGCCTCGACGACGGAACTGACGAAGGAGAGATCCTGTTCATGGAGGGGCAGGTGTTCGACATCGCCGGGAATCCGGTCGCCGGCGCGATCGTCGACGTCTGGCACGCCAACTCGTTCGGCTTTTATTCGTTCTTCGGCCCGCCGCAGTCGCCCTACAACCTGCGTCGGCGGATCGAAACCGATCGTGAGGGGCGCTATGGTTTCCGTTCGATCATGCCGTCAGGTTACGGCTGCCCGCCCGGCTCGAACACCGAGCAGTTGCTGACCGGGCTCGGCCGACACGGGCAACGCCCCGCACATATCCACTTCTTCGTCACTGCACCAGGTCATCGTCAGCTCACCACGCAGATCAACATCGATGGCGACAAGTACTTGCACGATGATTTCGCGTTCGGAACACGGGACGATCTGATCCCGCCGGTCGAGCGCGTGTCCAATGCCGAGGAGATTCACAAGGCAGGACTCAACAAGCCGTTCGCCCACATTCGCTTCGATTTCAGGCTGACCCGGGAAGCTGCCGGTGCGCCGAATACGATCGTGCATCGTGAGCACGCCGTAGCGGCCTGATGACAGGCGCGAAGGGCTGGGAACGCCGGCCCTTCGACCCCACAACTCCAGCGGAGTGACACCCATGTTGGACCAACTTGTTGAACGCCTGGAAGCCTCCGTCGAGGACAATTCCGAAACGGGCACCTTCCGTTGCCGTCGTGACATCTTCACGGATCCGGATCTTTTCGAACTCGAAATGAAGCACATCTGGGAGGGGAACTGGATCTACCTCGCTCATGAGAGTCAGATTCCAAACAACAACGATTACATTACCGGCTACATCGGTCGCCAACCGATCGTCATCTCGCGGGACCGCAAGGGTGAGCTCCACGCTTTCCTGAACGCATGCTCGCATCGGGGCGCGATGATCTGCCGTCACAAGCGCGGCAACAAGTCGACCTACACCTGCCCATTCCACGGCTGGACCTTCAACAACACCGGAAAGCTGCTCAAGGCGAAGGATCCGGAAGGCGCGGGATATCCCGAGACTTTCAACAAAAATGGCTCGCATGACCTCACGAAGGTCGCGCGCTTTGAAAATTATCGCGGCTTCCTGTTCGGCAGTCTCAATGCCGACGTGCTGCCACTCGAGGAACATCTGGGTGAGGCAAGGAAGATCATCGACCTGATCGTCGACCAGTCGCCCGAGGGCCTTGAGGTCCTGCGCGGCAATTCATCCTACGTCTACGACGGCAATTGGAAGCTGCAGACCGAGAACGGTGCGGACGGCTATCACGTCTCGTCAGTCCACTGGAACTACGCCGCAACGACCAACCAGCGCAAGGCGGCTGTCGAGGTGGCCGCAGCCAAGGACGACATTCGCGCCATGGATGCCGGCGGCTGGGCCAAGCAGGGCGGCGGCTTCTACTCTTTCGAGCATGGTCATCTGCTGCTGTGGACCAATTGGGCCAATCCGCAGGATCGCCCGTTGTATGAAAAGCGCGGTGAGCTGGCAGCTCAATTCGGCGAAGCGCGCGCGGATTGGATGATTGAGAAGTCGCGAAACCTCTGCCTGTATCCGAACGTCTATCTGATGGACCAGTTCTCGTCGCAGATACGCGTGTATCGGCCGATCTCCGTTGACAAGACCGAAGTGACGATCTTCTGCATCGCGCCGAAGGGCGAGAGCGCCGAGGCGCGCGCACAACGCATCCGCCAATACGAGGATTTCTTCAACGCCTCGGGCATGGCGACCCCGGACGATCTCGAAGAGTTTCGTTCCTGCCAGATCGGATACGGCGCGCGAAACGCCCCATGGAACGATCTCTCGCGCGGCGCGGTGCACTGGATCAACGGCCCTGACAAGGATGCCGACGCCATCGGACTGAGGCCGCTGCTCAGCGGCGCCAAGACCGAGGACGAGGGCCTGTTTGTGGTCCAGCATCGGTACTGGAAGAACACCTTGGTCAAGGCAGTCGCCGGTTGACGCGCTGCCACGGCTAAATCGCGCCGATAAGCGCGATCATCACAGAATCAATTCACCAACATCCATGACCGTAAGCATGGGAGGATACTTATGTCTGCCGTTCTGAAGCCGTTGCCGAAAGGGCGACCCGTCACTGTCGAGGAAGTTCAGGGGTTCCTGTATTCGGAGGCCCGTTGCCTCGACGACAGGGACTGGGACGGTTGGCTCGCGCATTACGCACCGACCGCGACCTTCTGGATGCCCGCGTGGGACGACGACGATACCCTGACGGAAGACCCGCAGCGCGAAATCTCGCTGATCTGGTACGGCTCGAAGCAGGGTCTCGAGGATCGGGTCTTCCGCATTCGGACCGAGCGCTCGAGCGCTACCAGCCTGCCCGAGCCGCGGACCTCGCACAACATCACCAATGTGGAGTTGCTGGAAATCGGTGACGGCTTTGTCGAGGTGCGATTCAACTGGTTTTCGTTGAGCTTCCGTTACAAGACGACCGACAGCTATTTCGGCACCTCTTTCTACACGATTGATACCTCGGGTGAGAACCTCGCCATCACCCGGAAGAAGGTCGTGCTGAAGAACGATTACATCCATCACGTCGTCGACATCTACCACATCTGACGTGGCAAATGACTTGGCAAATCGGAAGGAGCCCGCACATGGTACACCGCGTTGCGCTGAATTTTGAGGACGGAGTGACGCGCTTCATCGAGGCGCGGCCAGATGAGCTGGTTGCGGACGCCGCCTATCGCGCAGGCCTCAACATTCCGCTTGATTGCCGCGACGGCGCTTGCGGCACCTGCAAATGCTATTGCGAATCCGGCGATTACAGCCTGGGAAGCTACATTGACGATGCGCTGACTGAGGACGAGGCCGCTGAGCGGCAGGTTCTCACCTGCCAGATGAAAGCGAAATCCGATTGCGTGCTTCGCATCCCGGTCTCCTCCGCCGTCTGCAAGGTCAAGACCGGCTCCATGGCCGCCGAGATCGAGTCGGTGCGAGCGCTCTCGCCGTCGTCGATTGGCTTTTCGCTCAAATTGAAGGATCCGGACGGGATGCGGTATCTGCCGGGGCAGTATGTCAATGTCTTGGTTCCTGGCACGACACAGGCACGCTCGTATTCGTTCTCGTCGATGCCGCGCGACGGTGTCGTTCAATTCCTCGTACGAAATATATCCGGTGGATTAATGTCATCCTACCTCGCGGAGCGTGCCGCGGTCGGAGACACGGTCACGATCTCGGGCCCGATTGGAAGCTTCTATCTGCGCGATGTCATGCGGCCGGCGTTGTTTCTCGCTGGCGGCACCGGGCTCGCGCCGTTTCTGGCGATGCTCGAGGAGCTGGAGCGGACGACGCCGACCCAGCCCGTTCATATGGTCTACGGCGTCACTAATGACGCCGATCTCGTCGAGGTCGACACGCTGGAAGCCTATGCGGCCAGAATTCCGGGCTTCACCTTCACGACGGTAGTTGCCGCGGCCGACAGCACCCATCCCCGGAAGGGATACGTCACACACCATCTGCCGGAGGAGGTACTGAACGGCGGCGATGTGGACGTCTATTTGTGCGGCCCGCCGCCGATGGTCGATGCCGTCCGCGCCTACCTTAACGAGAAGCATATCGTTCCCGCGAGCTTCCACTACGAGAAGTTCTCGCCATCCGAGGCGCACAAATGAGCTGCTCACCACGCTTCGCTCGCAAGAGCATGGTCGTAACCGGGGCCGCCCAAGGTATAGGCAGGCAGGTCGCAATCGATGCGGCCGGCGAGGGCGCGCGCGTCACGCTGGTCGATCGATCTCCGCTCGTGGAGACGGTCGCTGCCGAGATCGCCGCATCCGGGGGGCAGGCGGTCTCCTTCGTGGCGGACCTCGAGACATGGGAAGGCAATCTCGGTGCGATGAAGACGGCGCACAAGGCGTACGGAGCCATTGACGTTCTGGTCACCAATGTCGGAGGCGCGATCTGGATGAAGCCGTTCCAGCATTTCGACGAGACGCAGATCGCAGCTGAAGTACAACGCTCGCTATTCCCTACCCTCTGGGGCTGTCGTGCTGCACTGCCCTACATGCTGGAGCAAGGCCGGGGCGCTATCGTCAATGTCTCCTCAGTTGCAACCAAGGGTATCAACCGCGTTCCGTATTCGGCCGCGAAAGGCGCCGTTAACGGTTTAACCTCCGCGCTCGCATTTGAACTGGGTACAAAGAACATCCGGGTCAACGCGATTGCCCCAGGAGGAACGACCGCGCCCCCTCGTGCCGTACCCCGCAACGCCTCTGCGCTGAACGACGAGGAGCGGGTATGGGGAAAGGACGTCGTGGCGCAGACAATCGAGTCAAGCCATATGAAGCGGTACGGACTGCTGCGCGAAATGTCCGCTGCAATCCTGTTTCTCGCATCCGACGCCGCTTCCTACATCACTGGGACCGTGCTCCCGGTCGGCGGCGGCGACCAAGGTTGACGAATATGCGTCCTGTCACAAGCGGGGCTGCAACCACGGGCTCGGTTCCACGCAAGAAGGACAATCCGGCGTTGCCTGCAGGGCAGATCGAATCGACACCAGCCGGGCGAAGTCGTTCGCGCGTTCGTCGACGTCATACTCAATGAGTATAAAGATAGACATAAACGGTTCTGTGTCGGGCAGGTATCGGCCGGTATGCTGCTTTCAAACGCGAGGGGTCGTCATTTATGCGACGGCTTTCACGATATTCGGGAGCACGCCGTGATCGTCTGTAGTTGCAACGTCCTCAGCGATAGCCAGGTAAGGTCAACGATTGCGAATGCAAAGTCTTGCGCGCGTCTAAAACATGTCTACGCCTCGCTATGCTGCACGGCGAAATGTGGTCGCTGCGCACGCACGATCAAAGCGATACTTGAGGCCGACAGTGTCCCAATAGAACCCGCGCACGTTAGCTGAGCGGCTTGCGTCCAGACGCCATGAAATTTGACGAGCCGTTTCGGCTTTCGAAGCGGACAAAGCCGCCTAAACTAACGAGTGAGCGCGAGCCTCTGTCGTTTCCTTGAAGGCGAGCAAGCGCTTGGCCCACGCCTCACAGGCGAGCTTGTCGGGCACCTTGCGTGCCTCAGCCGCCTCTCAAACGGTGGCTGTTGAGCTGTCCTTTCGCGTCCTCACACACAATCGATCCTTGATCCTCAGGGGGGCCGTTGAGCCATATCAGCGCCTCGCGGGCAACTATCGCTTCGCCTCGGTCTAATGGCCTTCTTCAAGAGCGTCCCATTTCATCAGCGTCCCCAGTCACTTGGCAGGAGCAAAGCAAAGCGTTCTAATTAGGAACTACAGTTTGTTCAACTGATTGCCGAATATAAAAGCTATCGATTCAAAAATTCATATTGACAGTTCTAAAAGAGAACCTTAGAAGCAGTGCAGAATGAAGAGGGCGGCTGGATTAGCGCTGCCCCCACAGGGAAAGGCGCTCACCCATGGCCGCTCCGCTCAAGGTCGAATTCCACTTCGATTTCGGCAGTCCCAACGCCTATCTTGCCGAGCTTGTGCTGCCGGCGATCGAGCAGCGGACGGGCGTCAAGTTCGACTACGTGCCGGTGCTTCTTGGCGGCGTCTACAAGGCGACAGGCAACATGTCGCCGGCCGACTCGCTGCGCGGGATCAAGAACAAACCGGAATACAACACGATCGAGACCGAGCGCTTCCTGCGCCGCCACAACATCTCGAAGTTCAGGATAAATCCGTTCTTCCCCGTGAACACGCTAACGCTCATGCGCGGCGCCGTTGCGGCCGAATTCGAAGGTGTGTTCGAGCCCTATTTCCGCGCCGCATACCATCACATGTGGGTCGAGCCCAAGAAGATGGACGATCCGCAGGTCTTCCGGGACGCCTTCGTGTCTTCCGGCATTGACATCGATCGCATCGTCGCCCGTGCCCAGCAGGACGACGTTAAGAAGAAGCTGATCGAGAATACCAACAGCGCGGTGGCGCGCGGTACTTTCGGTTCCCCGACCTTCTTCGTCGGAGACGAGATCTATTTCGGAAAGGACAGTTTGCGCGACGTCGAGGAGGAAATCGTCGCGCAATTGGTTGCGGCGCGGCGCAAGTCCGCCTGAACGTGCCCTGAGTATCAAGCGCGAAACGAGCCCGGACGGGAACCTTGCAGCGGGAGGTGACATTGGCGAATTGGCAGCAGGCCGCGGCCGAGATTTTGAATGCACTGCCGAACCGTATCCATGAGGTGATGGAGCCGCATGTCGTGGCCACGCCCGACAAAACGGCGCTAATCGACGAGAGCGCGGCCTTGACCTATCGTGAACTCGATCGTGCGGTTAGGGACACTGCGGACGCGCTGCGCGCGCTCGGCATCCGCGGCGGCGATCGCATGATGATCGTCAGCGAGAACTCGATCCCGCTCGCCTGCTTGCTGCTGGCTGCAAGCCGGCTCGATGCCTGGGCAATCGTTGCCAATCCGCGGCTGTCTCCGCGCGAGCTCGATCAGATCAGAGATCACAGCGGCGCCCGGCGCATGTTCTTCGTGACCAATGTTTCCGAAGAGGCGGCAGCGCACGCGACGCGCTGCGATGCGTCCACACGGGAGGTCGGTCCGCTCCGCGGCATCGGTGTCACCGCGCTGAATCTAGGCACCTTGCCCGAGCCGGTCGAGGCAGACGGCGCAAATCAGGTCGCGGTGCTCATCTACACTTCTGGCACGACCGGCGTTCCCAAGGGCGTCATGCTGACGCACCAGAACCTGCTGTTCTCGGCGAGTGGAACGGCGGACTTGCGCCACATGACGGCCGAGGACGTGCAGTATTGCGTGCTGCCGATCTCGCATATCGTAGGCATCTCGCTGTTGACGATGACGCTGATGGTCGGTGCGGTGACCCGGCTGGTCAGCAGGTATAATCCGGCCGCCCTGGCCAAGGCGCTGGCGGAAGAAGGCATCACGCTCTTGAACGGCGTGCCCGCTACCTACCAGCGCCTGCTCGAGTACAAGCAGATGGCAGGATTGCCGAAACTGGAACGCGGCGAATTGCGCCTGATGAGCGTCGCAGGCGCGCCGCTTGATCTCGAACTCAAGGCGCGGGTGGAGAAGGAGCTCGGTCTTCCACTCGGCAACGCGTTCGGCATCACCGAATGCTCGCCGGGCATCTCCGGCGTCCGGCCGGAGGCGCCGCGCAGCGACAATTCGGTCGGCACCCTTGTGGCCGGCATCGAGGCCAGGATTGTTGGTCGCGACGGAGCCATATTGACCAGCGGTGAGATCGGTGAATTGCACGTTCGCGGACCCAACGTGATGCGCGGCTACTATCGCGCGCCCGACCTCACTGCGAAAGCGATCGATCCTGACGGCTGGTTTAACACTGGTGATCTCGCGCGGTTCGAGGGCGATGCTCTCTTCATCGTCGGTCGCACCAAGGAGATGATCATTCGCTCCGGCTTCAACGTTTATCCTGCCGAGATCGAGGCGGTGCTGAGCACCCATCCCGCGGTGGTGCAATGTGCCGTGGTCGGACGGCTGGTTAGGGGCAATGAAGAGGTCGTGGCCTTCGTCCAGCTGCTGAAGGGTTCGAAGGTCACAGCGCAGGATCTGGCCGCCCATGCTGCCCCGCAGCTCACCTCCTACAAGCGACCTTCGGAGATCATCCTGCTCGACGCGCTGCCGGCGACTTCGACGGGCAAGATTTTGAAGCACAAGCTGGCGGAGTCGCTGCGCAACGCGGGCTGACGCCGCAAAACGAGAAGTTCACTCCATCAGGAGCCGGAGAAGACCATGCAGAAGAGAAACGCGACCGTGGCGGTCATCGGTGCCGGCGATTACATCGGCGGCGAGATCGCCAAGAAATTCGCCTCCGAGGGCTTTACAATCTTTGCTGGTCGCCGCAACGGCGACAAGCTCGCGCCACTGGTCAAGGATATCGAGGCCGCCGGCGGCAATATTCACGCGCGCTCGCTGGATGCGCGCAAGGAGGAAGAGATCATCTCCTTCCTCAAGGATGCCGACGAGCACGCACCGCTGGAAGTCTGCATTTTCAACATCGGCGCCAACGTCAATTTCCCGATTCTGGAGACCACCGAGCGCGTGTTCCGCAAGGTCTGGGAAATGGCCTGCTACTCCGGCTTCCTGGCAGGTCGCGAAGCGGCGCGGCTGATGCTGCCGCGCGGGGGCGGGAACATCTTCTTTACCGGTGCGACCGCCTCACTGCGTGGCGGCAGCGGCTTTGCCGCCTTCGCCAGCGCCAAGTTCGGCTTGCGCGCGGTGGCGCAGGCGATGGCGCGCGAATTGGGGCCGAAGAACATCCACGTCGCTCACCTCATCATCGATTCCGGCGTCGATACCGAGTGGGTGCGGCAGCGCCGCGTTGAAGCGTTCGGCCCCGACGCGCTCGACAATCCGGACCTGCTGATGCCGCCGGCATCGGTCGCAAGCGCCTACTGGCAGCTCTACCAGCAGCCGAAGACTGCCTGGACCTTCGAGCTGGAAATTCGCCCCTTCGGCGAGAAGTGGTAAGGAGCGCGCCCCATGGAGCTCGCGCTGTCACGGGAGGATGCGGCATTTCGCGACGAGGTGCGCGCCTTCATCGCTCAGAACTATCCCGCGGAAACGCGCGTTCCAAATCCGGAGACTGATCTCTCCAAGGAGCAGATGCTGCTGTGGCATCGCATCCTCCACAAGAAGGGCTGGATCGCGCCGCTGTGGCCAAAGGAATATGGCGGCCCCGGCTGGTCGATCACCCAGCGCTTCATTTTCGAGCAGGAGACGACCCGCGCCGGTACGCTGCCGCCTTTGGCGTTCAGCGTTACCATGGTCGGCCCCGTCATCTACACCTTCGGCAACGAGGCGCAGAAGAAGAAGTTCTTACCGCGCATCCTGTCCGGCGAAGACTGGTGGTGCCAGGGCTATTCCGAGCCGGGATCAGGGTCCGATCTCGCCTCGGTCCGCACCAAGGCGGTGCGCGACGGCGACCAGTACATCGTCAACGGTCACAAGACCTGGACCACGCTGGCACAGCACGCCGACTGGATCTTTTGCCTGGTCCGCACCGATCCGACCGCCAAGCCCCAGTCCGGCATCTCCTTCCTCTTGATCGACATGAAATCGCCGGGCGTGACCGTGCGCCCGATCATCACCATTGACGGCTCCCACGAGGTCAACGACGTCTTCCTCGAAAACGTCCGCGTGCCCGCCGAGAATCTGATCGGCGAGGAGAACAAGGGCTGGACCTACGCAAAATTCCTGCTTGGCAATGAGCGTACCAGCATGGCCGGGATCGGCCGCTCGACGCGTTACATCGAGCGATTGAAGAAGATCGTGAAGGCGGAAGTTGCGGAGGACGATCCGGCGTATCTGGAATTTTTCCGGGAGATCGCCCGCATTGAGCTCGATGTGCTGGCGCTGGAAGCGACCGAGCTTCGGGTCGTGGCACAGATGGCGCGCGGCATCGATCCGGGCCCGGCGGCATCGCTGTTCAAGATCCGCGGCACAGAGATCTTTCAGAACATTACCGAGCTGACCCATCGTGCGATCGGCAACTACGGTCTGGCGATCCGCGAGCATCCGGCCAGCGCGAACTACTTCATGCCGGGTCCCGACTACGGTCACACCGCGTCGGAGAAGTATCTGAACGCGCGCAAGCTCAGCATTTACGGTGGATCGAACGAGATCCAGCGCAACATCATCGCCAAAGCAGTGCTCGGCCTCTAGCAACAGCGCAAGATGAGGATCGGATGGATATCGAGTTTACGGAAGAGCAGGAATTGTTGCGATCGAGCGTACAGCGGCTGTTGCGCGACCAGTATGATTTCGACGCGCGCCGCAAGATCGTGGCGAGCGAAGATGGCTGGAGCCGCAAGCAATGGCTGGCATTCGCCGAGCTCGGCCTGTTCGCCGCGTCGTTTTCCGAGGATGTCGGCGGCCTCGGCGGCGGGACGCTGTCGACCATGATCATCATGCACGAGTTCGGCCGTCATCTCGTGGTCGAGCCCTTTGTCGAGACGGTGGTGCTCGCCGGCGGCCTGCTCGAGCACGCGGGCTCCGAGGAGCAAAAGCAGGGCTTCATTCCCGACATCATCGCCGGCGCGACGACCTGGGCCCTGGCCTGGACGGAAAAGGGCTCGCGGTTCGATCTCGCCAACGTCGCGACCACGGCACGGCGCGAGGGTAAGGATTACGTCCTGACCGGAGAGAAGACCGCCGTCATCGCCGCACCTTGGGCGGATTATCTGATCGTCTCGGCCCGCACTTCAGGTCATCGCCGCGACCGCGGCGGAGTCAACCTGTTCGTGGTCGATCGCAGCGCCGCCAATCTGGAGCTCCGAAGCTTCAAGACCATCGACGGCCGCCGCGCCGCCGAAATCAGCCTGCGCGGCGTCAAGGGGCAGTTGCTCGGCAAGGAAGGCGAGGGCGTCACAGCGCTGGAGGCCTGCCGCGACCGCGCCATCGGCGCGCTCTGCGCCGAAGCGGTCGGCGCAATGGTGGAGCTGAACTCCGCGACGCTGGAACATGCCAAGACCCGCAAGCAGTTCGGCGTCCCGATCGGCAGCTTCCAGGTGCTGCAACACCGGATGGTCGACATGTTCATCGCGCATCAGGAAGCGCTTTCCTTGATGCAGCATCTCAATCTGAGCCTCAGTGCAGACGAAACCGGCGTCTCGCGGCTTGCCTCCGGGGCCAAGTCGAAGATCGGGTATGCCGGCAGATTCATCGCCGACCAGGCGGTGCAGATCCACGGCGGCATGGGCATGACCGATGAGCTCAATGTCGGTCACTACTTCAAGCGGATTTCCTCCATCAACATCCAGTTCGGCGATCCCGCCTATCACGTGCTGCGCTACGCACAGGTCGACGCAGCGGCTTAACAAAAGAGGCAAGCATGACGACTGAAGCAGTAATCGTTTCCACCGCGCGCACCGGCGTCGGCAAGGCCTATCGCGGCGCGCTCAACAACACCGACGGTCCGACCATGGCCGGCCATGTGATGGCGGAAGCGGTGAAGCGCGCAGGCATTGAACCGGGCGAGGTCGAGGACGTGGTGATGGGCTGCGCGATGCAGCAGGGCACCATGGTGATGAACGTCGCGCGCAAGGGCGCGATCCGTGCCGGCCTTCCGGTGACGGTCGCCGGCACCACCATCGACCGGCAATGTGCCTCCGGTCTGCAGGCGATCGCGGTGGCCGCACGCTCGGTGATGCTCGACGGCGTCGAGATCGCGATCGGCGGCGGCATCGAGTCGATCAGCCTGGTGCAGAACGAGCACATGAACAAGTTCCACGCCGTTGACGAAGAACTCATGACGATGAAACCCGAGATGTACATGTCGATGCTCGAGACCGCCGAGGTGGTCGCCGAGCGCTACAAGATCGGGCGCGACAAGCAGGACGAATATTCGCTCGAATGCCAGCGCCGCGTCGGCGCCGCGCTACAAGGCGGGCGCTTCAACGATGAGATCGTGCCGTTCACGACAAAGATGGCCGTGGTCGACAAGGATACCAAGGAGGTCAGCTACCAGCAGGTGACGCTGACGAAGGACGAAGGCCCGCGGCCAGACACCACGGCGGAGGGCCTCGGCAAGATCAAGCCCGTGTTCGAGGGCAAGACCATCAGCGCCGGCAATGCCAGTCAGCTCTCGGATGGCGCCTCGGCTTGCGTGATCATGAGCGACAAGATCGCCGCGCAGAAGGGCTTGAAGCCGCTCGGCATCTTTCGCGGCTTCGTCGCCGCCGGCGTCGAGCCGGACGAGATGGGCGTCGGCCCGGTCGCCGCGATCCCGCGGCTTCTGAAGCGCCACAATCTCAAGATCGACGACATCGATCTCTGGGAGCTTAACGAGGCCTATGCGGTGCAGGTGATCTACTGCCGCGACAAGCTTGGCATCGATCCGAACAAGCTGAACGTCAACGGCGGCTCGATCGCGATCGGTCACCCCTACGGCATGACCGGCTCGCGGCTCACAGGTCACCTCCTGATCGAGGGCCGGAGACGCAACGCGAAGTATGGCGTCGTCACTATGTGCATCGGTGGCGGCATGGGCGCAGCGGGTCTGTTCGAAATCGTCCATTGATCGGAAAACGGAGCTCACACGTGAAGACAGCAATTACTGAACTGTTCGGCATCCAGCATCCGATCATCCAGGGCGGCATGCATTACGTCGGCTTTGCCGAGCTTGCGGCCGCGGTATCGAACGCCGGTGGTCTCGGCATCATCACCGGCCTGACCCAGAGGACGCCGGAGCTCCTGGCCAAGGAAATCGCGCGCTGCCGCGACATGACCGACAAGCCGTTCGGCGTGAACCTCACCTTCCTGCCGAGCTTCAACGCGCCGCCCTATCCGGAATATATCGCCGCTATCAAGGAGGGGGGCGTCAAGGCGGTAGAGACCGCCGGCCGCAGCCCCGAGCAATACATGCCGGCGCTGAAGGCGGCCGGCATCAAGGTGATCCACAAATGCACCTCGGTGCGGCATTCGCTCAAAGCCGAGAAGATTGGCTGCGATGCGGTTAGTGTTGACGGCTTTGAATGCGGCGGCCATCCCGGCGAGGACGACATCCCGAACATGATTCTGCTGCCGCGTGCGGCCGACGAACTGAAGATCCCATTCGTGGCTTCCGGCGGCATGGCGGATGCACGGAGCCTCGTCGCCGCGCTGTCGATGGGCGCGGCGGGCATGAACATGGGGACTCGTTTCGTCGCGACCAAGGAAGCACCAGTTCATGACAATGTGAAGCAGGCGTTGGTCAAGGCAACTGAGCTTGACACCGTGCTGGTCATGCGTTCGTTGCGCAATACCGAGCGCGTGCTGAAGAACAAGGGCGTCGACCACTTGCTCGAGATCGAGCGGGAGAAGGGCGGCCGCCTGAAGATCGAGGACATCCACGACCAGGTCGCCGGTGTCTACCCGAAGGTGATGGTGAACGGCGAGATGGACGCGGGCGCCTGGAGCTGCGGCATGGTGGTCGGCCTGATCAAGGACATCCCGACGGTGAAGGAATTGATCGACCGCATCATGGCCGAGGCCGAGCACATCATCCGGCAGCGGCTGATCGGCTTCGTCGACGATGTCTTCGAGACCAAGCCCGCCCGCGCGGTTGCCTGACGGAGAGCGCCATGACCGAGCACGTCAAGAACGAGATATCAGACGGTGTCATGACGTTGACGTTGCAGCGTCCGGAGAAGAAGAATGCCCTGACTGGCGCTATGTACAACGCCTTGTCCGAGGCTCTCAAGCAGGCGGAGGCGGATGCCTCCGTCCGCGTGGTGCTGTTCCAGGGTGACGGCGACAGCTTCACAGCCGGCAATGATCTGGCCGACTTCGCGAGCCAGGCCCGCGGTGAAAGCGCGGTCGACAGTCCCGCCCATCGTTTCATCGAAACCATCAGCAAGGTCGGCAAGCCGCTGGTCGCCGCGGTGCAGGGCAATGCCGTCGGCATTGGTACGACCATGCTGCTGCACTGCGATCTCGTCTATCTCGCCGATAACGCGCGGCTGTTCACGCCCTTCGTTAATCTCGCGCTGGTGCCGGAAGCGGCGTCGAGCTGGTTGTTGCCGCTGCGGATCGGGCACGCACGCGCCTACGCGATGTTTGCGCTGGGTGAGCCGATGGATGCGTCGGCCGCGCTGGCGAGCGGCCTCGCCAATGCCGTGGTGCCGCAGGCTGATCTGCGCAAGCGTGCGCATGACGCCGCGATCGCGCTGACCAAGCGGCCCGCGGGTTCGCTGAGCCTGACCAAGAAGCTGATGCGCGAGCACCAGCGGATTGCGGCGCAGATCGCCGAGGAAAGCCTGTTGTTCAAGGAGCGGCTGACGACGCCGGAAGCGCGCGAGGCCTTCGCGGCCTTCGCCGAACGGCGTCCGCCGGATTTCTCCAAACTATCGGCCTGATTGATTGCGTAACTCACGGACACATCGAGGGAGTGAAAAGCATGCGCGTTTCGGGCAGCCATCAATACCCCACCATGGAATCCGTGATCTACGGCAAACCGGCGGCCGAAGCGCTGCGTGAGGAGGCCGAACGGCTGGATGCGAAGCGCGTCTACCTGATCGCCAGCCGTACGCTGAACACCACGACCGACGAGATCGAAAAGATCCGCAAGGCACTCGGCGAGCGCCATGCCGCGACCTTCGACGGGGTGCCGCAGCATACGACCCGAGACGTGGTGACGCAGATTGCGCGGCAGGCCAAAGACGCCAAGGCCGACCTGGTCGTCGCGATCGGCGGGGGCTCGGTGGTCGATGCCGCGAAGATCGTGCTGATGTGCATGGAGCACGAGATCTTCGAACCGGCGGGACTGGACGGCTTCGAGACCACGCCGGAACGGCGCTTCGGCCCGTTCCGGTCCCCGATGGTGCGGATGATCGCCATCCCAAGCACGCTCTCGGGGGGCGAGTATAATTCCGGCGCGCTGGTCACTGATACCAGCCGCAAGCTGAAGCAGATTTTCAATCATCCGATGATGATGCCGCGTAGTATTATTCTTGATCCAGCGATTACGAAGTACACGCCCGAGATGCTCTGGCTGGGCTCCGGCACACGCGCGATGGACCACGGTATCGAGGCGATCTGCTCCAGCCGTCCCAACGTGCTCGTCGACGCGGTGTGCCAGCAGGGGCTGCGCTATCTGCACGGCGGTCTGCTGCGCACCAAGGATAATCCCAACGATGAAGCAGCGCGGCTGAATTGTCAGCTGGGCTCGTGGCTGTCGGCCTTCGGATTGCAGTCGCGGGTGCCGATGGGCGCGAGCCACGCCATCGGACATGTGCTCGGAGGTACTTGCGACGTCCCGCATTATTTCTGCACGGCCGTGATGATGCCGAGCGTGCTTCGCTACAACCGTCCGGCCACGGAAGTCGCCCAGAAATCGATCGCAGCCGCGCTGGGCGCGCCCGACCGTGACGCCGGCGAGGCGTTCGCAGCGTTTATCGCGCAACTCGGCCTGCCGCGCAGGCTCGCCGACGTCGGCGTTGCCGAGGACCGCTTTGAGCTGATCGGCAAGAACGCAATGCTTTCGATCTTCACGCGGGCGAACCCGCAGCCAATCCGTGAGGCGAGCGACATCGTCAAGATTCTCAAGCTGGCCGCCTGAACCAGCCGCCCTATCCGGAGCGATCCACGATGGCTGACTTGCGAATCTTCTCCTACCTGCCGAACCCGCGTGTCTGGAAGGCCACCATCGCCGCCCGATTCTGCGGCGTCGACGTCGAGGTCAGAGGCGCATCCGGCAAGGAGCTGCGGGACTGGCTGTGGGACTACGACGCGCGCCCGCTTGCGGAGGGGGAGCGCCAATCGCTGTCACGCCTTTCCCGGACCGGGCGCGTCGGGCTGACAGGCGCGCAGCTCTTCAAAACCGATGCTTTCCTGGAAGCACAGCCGTTCGGCAACGTGCCTGCCGCGTTCGGGCCTGACGGAAAGATCGGTATTTTCGAGTCAAACAGCATCATGCGCGCGGTCGCACGGCTCGGCCAAGCGACATTTCCGCTCTACGGACGCGACGCTTATGAAGCATCCAGGATCGACAGCTTTCTGGATGTCAGCCTGGTCTTCGCCAGGGATTCGCAGATCTATCTCCTTGCGCTGTCGGATGGCACCGTCGATATGGCCATTCACACGCGTGCCAAAGAGGCATTCGCGATCTATGCTTCAGGGCTCGAACAGGCATTGTCTTCGCAGCGGAACACGCTGGTGGGGAGCGGCGTCACGCTTGCCGACATCTGCTTTGCCGCCGAACTTGCCCTGTTCATGAACGAGCATGCACGGGTCGAACGTTTGAACGGGCTTGGGCTGAACAAGATCCTGCACCCCATGGTCCGGAATGAATATCCCCTAACGTTCGCTCATTTTAATCGTTTGGTTGAGCACGAGCACTTCCGGCCAGATCTCAAGCCGTACGTCGAAAAATTGCTTTCGAAGGCGGTTGCCTGAACTGGCCGACCGCAACGGAGGTGGGTTGATCGAAAGACCGCACCTGTCTGCCTGATCTCCCGTGTAGGACGCGGCGCGGGGTCGGCACCATCCTGTCCGCATGGATCCCAAGCGCCCGCGTTCTCGAACGGCATCAGTTAGCCCATCTTCGGGATGCGCGGTTGGCCGAAAAGGACTTTTGTCGAGAGTCGGACTCTTCAGAGAAAGCCCTATTGCAAGGCCAATCTGGCGATGGTGGGCGGGAGTTACGCCAATCATGAAACTGCGCGCCCTTGCTGACGCATTCTCATGAGGAAATATCCCCAATTGCAAACGTCGTATGAAGAGGTCTTCCAGCGAAAGTCAATGTTTGGCTAACTGAGGTAGCGCGGCTGCTCCGGTAAGTGAACCAGCGTGAGACTTTCGTATGGTGAGATACTGATTTCCCCACGTCCAAAGTGTGCGAAGAACCGGTTCGAGTGAACGGCCGAGTGTTGTCAGCGAATATTCAACACGTGGCGGGACCTCCGCGTATATCTTGCGGTGAATAAGCCCCGCCGCCTCAAGCTCACGAAGCTGTCGGGTCAGCATGCGTTGAGTGATCCGGGACAAGCGCCGCTTGAGCTCGTTAAATCGAATCGTGTCGTCGAGGAGGTGATAGAGAATTACCCCCTTCCATTTGCCGTCGATCAGATCAAGGGTCGCCTCCACTGGACACCCAGCTGCACAATCATACGGGTTACCGTCGCGCTTTTTCATGGTTCACTCCGTGATACCAGAGGACAGAACTGTGCGTAATTGTCAGCGCCCAAATTAGCGCGCAACGTGCTGCTCGCAAAGACCCATGTTGGCAACTTTGTGGAGCTGGCGGCAGCCGTGACCGCATAAGGACCTTTGCAAGAAGTCCAGCGAGCTACGTCTGCGTAGCCCGGTAACGCGAACGAAAGCAGTGTGAGGAACACAACAAGGAGTGAGCGACGTGAGGAGAAGGATTATAGCAGTTACTCTCGCGGCAGCAGCAATCCTGGCGGGCGCCGCACGTGCGGAAAACGGACCCGGCTATGCGGAGGTGTTCGCCAGATTGCCGCAGTCTGTCGGAAATATTGCATTCACGCCAGATAACCAACTGATCTTCAGTCACCACCCTTTCTACAGTCCGGATGTCCGCGTGGCGCGACTGACGTCGCCAACGACGTTCGAGCCGTTTCCAAACGCCGAGTGGAATACTCCCCGCAAAGGAACCGACCACTACCTCGACAATGTGCTTGGTCTTCGATCCGACGAAAATGGCGTCGTGTGGATCATCGACATGGGCTTCCGAACGCAGATTGCGCCGAAGCTGGTCGGGTGGAATACACGCACGGACAAGTTGGAGCGCATTTACTACCTTCCAGATCCGATCACCGTGAAAGGATCTCAACCGCAAGACATAGTAATCGATCAGAAGAACCGAAAGTTCTATATAGCGGATGAAGATATCGGGCCAGGCGGCGATGGGTCCCACTCAGCAATTATCGTCATCGACATGGACAGCGGTCTGGCGCGACGCGTGCTGGATGGTGATCGATCGACCATTCCGGAAAACGTTCCGATCACAGTCGATGGCAGCGATCTGACCGTGCCCGGCAAGGATGGTAAGCCGTCGATCATCAAAGTTGGCTGCGACGGTATCACGATGGACGTCAGGTCCGAGTGGCTCTACTTCGCGCCTCTCAGCGGCAGGTCGCTGTACCGCATCAAGGTCGCCGACCTGAACAATGAGAAGCTGAGTCCGGAGGAGCTGAGCGGGAAGGTAGAGCGCTACTCCGACAAACCGAACAACGGCGGATTGTCAATCGACTACGCGGGCAACATCTACCTGACCGCCGTTGAAACAAAGTCAATCGGCATCATCGGGACGGACCGTAAGTACCGCACTTACGTTAGCGATGCCGACATGGTGTGGCCTGACGGGATCACGGCGTCTCCCGATGGATACATGTACGTTTCCGCGTCCCAAGTCTCCGCCGCCGCCATGTTCCACGGCGGGAAGGCCGAAAACAAGACGCCCTACCTCATCTACCGATTTAGGCCCCTCGCTACTGGCTACATTTCGCGCTGACGGCGGCAGCACGTGAGCGGGCCGGGTCACACTTGGCCCGGGACGCCCCTGCGAGGGCAGACGATCCTCGGCGCGAGCCTTCGCCGAATTGTCCCAACCGGGGGTGGTCGGCCTAGGATCTCTTGAACAATGGAGCAGATGATGGAGCCAAAAGCCCGCTGGATCACCGTCGGTATAGCTTCCTGCATGGCGCTGGTGGCTAGTCCGGTAGCTACCGCGCAGGCTCAGGAAGCGGCGCCTCATGCGTTTGTGGTGGCTATTGAATCAGTTCGGGATATGGAGACCTTTACCAAAGAATACGGACCAAAGGTGCCGGCCACGCTGCAACCCTTCGGCGGTCGTTATCTTGTTCGCGGTGGAAAGCTGATGAGCCTTGAAGGCGAGGCTCCGAGCCGCTTCGTCATCATAGAGTTCGACAGCATGCAGAATGCACTGAATTGGTATCGATCTCCCGGGTATCAAAAGCTTATTCCACTGCGGCAAGAGGCATCGAAATCGACACTGTTCATCGCCGACGGGGCGTCAAAATAGCGGATTTATGACCTGGGGGCCGACACCCGGTCGGGCCTCCAGTTGCAACGCGACTATGAAAATCGTGATGCGAATCCGACATCTGGCGTTTGGCTGAGCGGTCAAGCCTCGCTTGGCTATGACTTCACCGATGATGTCCTGGCGAGCAGCAATGCGATCTATCGAAAGTTGGTCAACAAGATCGGTCCAATGTACTGTTGAACCGCAACATTTAGCGGCACGCTTAGAAAATGCCCGTTATCAGAACCAACGCCTCAGGACATCGCCCAGTTGCGCACCGGCAGCGGAGACGACGTCAAGACGTTGAAAAGGATCCAAGGAATTAGAAGGAAAAGAAGCATCGCAATATCTCGCTGTGCCGATCGCCCCATTTCGAGGTTTATTCGATACTGTACCTGAGTCGCTGCCAATCCGACAGCACCACGTGTGCGAATGCCCCGCCGCTCCGCGAGATCTAGACATCGGAAAAGGTCGCGTTTCGTCGCCCGCACGCCGGGTGGCGCGTATCTCGGCATTGCACTAGGGTGAGCGCGGGCATGATCCAATGGTTTCGCTCATCACGCATTCGAGGCGAGCAGTCGGGGTTCGAGGCTTTCTCCAGACCGGACACGTGTGCCTCAATTCCCACAACGCGATTGAAAAGGCGTCGGTTTGTTGGTTTTCGAACAGACGGACCAGAGCGGTCCATTCAATCCTGTCCGCATTTTTTCAAGCCAGATTTGTCGGATGGCCAGCGAAAGTGGATCATTCTTTAATAACTGATGTGCCGCGCGAGAAAGATGTCGGGCGTTGCAAGGAACGAGCATTTAACTATCTCGAGAAGGGCGACCTTAAAAGCGCGGTCACCTCGTTCGTTGGCAATATAAACAGCCGTTCTGATTGCCAATTGCCACATCGCTTGGCAGCGCTTGGTGGTGTGGTGTGCTGCTAATGGCGAACGATGCGCTCTGGCCTGAGGGCGTTGATCGAAGGACTGAGATGAGCCTTCGAAAGCATCGGCGTTTCCCCTCCTGTCGCGTGACGCGAGCGGGCGAGCGGCTGGCGCAAGTCTCATATCCGGCTTTCGTCACCGGCTTGCCACTAGATCGGCCGAAGAATCAGATTCGTTTGACCCTTCTTTTTTGCCTGGGAAGATACTGAAATGGCGATGGGGAGTGTGAAGTGGTTCAACCCGACCAAGGGCTATGGTTTCATCAAACCGGACAGCAGTGGCTCGGGACGTTTTCGTCCATATTTCTGCGGTCGAGAAGGCGGGCTGCACCGGCCTCGCCGAGGGTGCCAAGATCAGCTACGAGCTGGTGACGACCCGGGCGGGTAAGACAGCGGCTGGGAGTCTTCGCATTGGTTGATTGGGCTCACTCCAATAACAGTGAGGGAACCGAGTGATCTAAACATACGGCGTCGCATGTCATCACGGCGTTAACCCACCGATTATTTCATCCAATTATGAGGACGGATCGTTGAGCAATCGCGCAGTTCGAGTGCCCGAAATCGACAAGTTGAAAGAGATCGTCCAGTTGCAGGCGCGCCTATGGCACGCAGCATATCAGCTTCCTGACGGCTTAGAGCGAGAAAATGCGCTCCAAGAAATCAGAGGTTTTCAGAGCCGGATGACAGCCTTGATCCGGCGCCGTTGGCAGGGTTAGACAGCCTCGCCTTGTTGGGATCGACGGCGCTCGTACTCTCGCTCCTTCGCAAGCCGTCGCGTCACCACGCTGACTTCATTCAAATGGTCCGGAACGTCGCCGAATTTTCGGATCACGTTGGCGTCTCCGAACTCGCCGGTCGCCGGATCTCCGGTCCGGGCGTAGGTTGGCGAAGTTCCGTTGCACTTGCCGCGGATCGGCATTGCGAGGATGATGCCGCGCAAGAGTTGGTGTCGTCCGTCATTTCGATGGAGATCAGCTATGCGCGTACCGGTCTACTATGGCGATTACCTGCGGCTGGACCGGCTCCTGTCATCACAGGAGCCCGAAAGTACCAAAATCGGTATCAATGCCCATGACGAGATGTTGTTCATCATCGTCCACCAGGCCTACGAGCTATGGTTCAAGCAGATCCTGCATGAGCTCGATCGGGTTGAGACGGACTTCGGCACGATCCCCGTCACCGATGATGCCATGGCCCGTATCGTGCATGGGCTCAACCGTATCCATGAAATCTTCAAGCTTGTCGTGGCCCAGCTTGACGTGCTGGAGACCATGACGCCATTTGATTTTCTGGACTTTCGCGACCTGCTGATGCCGGCTTCAGGCTTTCAATCCCTGCAGTTCCGCTTGATCGAGACGCGGCTCGGCTTGCCGGCTGAAACGCGCATTCCATTTGATGACAAAGCGATCGAGGAGCGTCTTTCCCAATCCGATCGGGACGCTCTTCGAGCCGCCGGCGCTCGGCCATCGCTATTTGACTTGCTCAATCATTGGCTTGCGCGAACGCCGTTTCTCGACTGGGGAGGGGAGACGTTCCGCGAAGCCTATCGCAGTGCAGTGGAAAACCATCTCGCTCGCGATGCCGAGGTGGTGCGCACGGATCCTGCGATCCCGCCGGAAAAGCGCGACCGCGAACTGAAGAATATCGAGGGCGCGATAGCGTCGTTCTCGGAAGTTTTCTCGGAAGCAGACGAGGGGGGCAGTTGGCGGCTGTTGCCGCAATCAGTTCAGGCTGCCCTTTTCATCACGCTTTATCGTGACAAGCCTGCCGTGCAGCCGGCGTTCCGGCTTTTGACGGCGCTCATGGACATCGACGAAACCATAACGCTGTGGCGATATCGGCATGCACTCATGGTGGAGCGCATGATCGGGTTGAAGATCGGTACTGGGGGCTCCTCAGGCCATGCCTATCTTCGGATGACGGCCGAGCGACATCGCATTTTCTCGGACCTGTTCCGACTGTCCACTTTCCTCATTCCACGTTCAGCTGTGCCTGAGCTTCCGGCTTCGATCCAGCAGCAGATGAGCTTCGTATACGCGTCATGACCATGCTCGATCTTACCCCTCATTTCGCGAAGTTTCGCGCTGCGGCGCCTGAGCGGATCAACCTTGCGGCGCACAGCCACCACGACTGGCCCGACGTGACCCTCGCGGCGCAGGAGCAGTGCTGGCACGATGCGGCGCGGCTCGCCGGCGAAAAATGGGACCTCGTGTTCGGTGAACTGATCCCGCGCGTCCAGGCCGGGATCGCCCGGCACCTTCAACTGCCCGACCCATCGACCATCGCCGTTGCGCCCAACACGCACGATTTCCTGCGCAGGCTGTTGTCCTGCTTTCCGTCGGATCGGCCCATTCGTATCCTGACGAGCGACGCCGAGTTCCATACCGCACGGCGTCAGCTCGACCGCCTGGAAGAGGATGGGTTGGTTGCCGTCACGCGTGTGGCCGCCGAGCCATTCGAGACCTTCGCTGAACGCTTTCATATTGCATGCGGAAGGGGCGAACATGAGCTTATCTTTGTGAGCCAGGTGTTCTTCACCTCGTCGGCAACGTCGGGAAATCTCAAGGCCCTGGTCGAGGCGGTACCTTCGCGCGATACTTTTATCGTCATCGACGGCTATCACGGCTTTATGGCCCGTCCGACCGATCTGTCTGAGATCGCGGGCCGCGCCTTTTATCTCGCAGGCGGCTACAAATATGCGATGGCTGGAGAGGGATGCTGCTTCCTGCATTGTCCGCCCGGCTACGGGCCAAGACCCCGGGACACAGGCTGGTTCGCCGATTTCGGCTCCCTTGCAGCGCCTCCGGGCAAATCTGTTGGGTATCCCCGAGATGCCGGCCGATTCCTGGGTGCGACCTTCGATCCCTCGGGTCTCTACAGGCTTGCCGCCGTATTCGATTGGCTTGCCCGTGAGGGCTTGACTGCTGAGCAAATCCACCGTCACGCGCAGGCTTTGATGACACTATTTGTCGAGGGGCTTGCGCTTCAGCACATTGAGGGACTGCAGTTTGCAGATTTGATCACGCCATGGGGCACTAAGGCCCAACACGGCAATTTTCTTACCTTTCGGACGCCTCGTGCAGGCGAGATTGAGGCAAAGCTTGCCGAAGCCCGCGTGCACTGCGATCACCGCGGCGACCGCCTTCGCTTCGGGTTCGGGCTTTGCACGAATGCAGCAGACCTCGATCAGGCGCTGGCGAGAATCCGGCGCGCGATTGGCAGCTAAAATCCGCCCGGCGCTCAATGGTCGGCAGTCTGCGATCCGCGCACTTGCGAAGGGCTACCGGACCCATCCGACACGGAAGGGCCTGCAATCTATCGAGAAGATTGTGTTCCGTTCTACCGGCACCGGCGAGATCGGTGGGTAGGACCTGTCCGCGCGATCCTCCTCATAAACCGGTGGGGCGCTTAGGATAGGGCTCGGCTCTATTCGTTCTTCCATTTGATCGAGCAGCCAATAGACGCCTTTTGGTCAGCCGGCGCCAGACCGGTGCTCGCAATCGTGCGCATGGCCTCGACAAGCTCTCGGGGGGCTCCCGCGCGAGGCGGAGTTGCACGGCCTTCGTCGAGCCGACCGCGATACTTGAGCTTGCGGTCGGCATTGTAACCGAAGAAGTCCGGCGTACAGACCGCCCCATACGCCCGAGCGACTGTCTGGGTCTCGTCGTGGAGATATGGAAACGGGAACTCATGAGCCTTCGCGAAGCGCTTCATATTCTCAAAAGAGTCTTCGGGATAGCTCGCGGCATCGTTCGAGCAAATCGCCGCAAAGCCTATGCTCTCCGACATCAGCACGCGAGCGTCCGAAACCATGCGGTCGATCACCGCTTTGACATAGGGACAATGGTTGCAGATGAAGACGACGACCGTGCCTTTTTCGCCCGAAACGTCGTCCAGTGCGTAAGTCTTGCCGTCGGTGGCCGGAAGCCGAAACTCCGCCGCCGGCGCATCAAGAACGACTTGGGTAGTTGTTGTCGCCATATCGCACCTCCTTGTGCCCCAAATCTACGCTGATGACGGCCTGCCGGGGTACAGTTTCCAAGGCCGGCTCGCGGTCGACCCTTAACCGCCGACATTTGGACGACCGCTGGATTTCGGCGGTGTGGGCCAGGACCTGACTCGCGCACTGTACAAGGGCAATTTCCTCGATCACCTCATCGCCGCAGGGGGTGAAGCTCACTGCGCTACGGTCATGAGTTCGAGCACATGGCCATCAGGGTCGCGAAAATAGACGCCGCGGCCGCCGTTCCAGTCGTTGAGCTTACCGTCGTCGAGGCTCCACGGTGCGCTGCCATAGGCGAGCTTGGCCTGGCGAATGCGGCCGAAGATGGCATCGAACTCGGCGTCGCTGACGTGGAAGGCGTAGTGGTGGCTCTCGAACTCCTCGTCGTCGTCGAAAAGGAGGGTGAGCGTGTCGTTGATGCGTACCGGCGCGAAATGGCCGTCTTTCGGATCGGCATGGAGGCCAAAAATTCGCGCAAAGAATTGCGCCGCGGCCCTCTTGTCGCGAGCAGGGACAATGGTGTGGTTGAGGGTGATGGTCATTGGAAGGCCTCTCGCTAACGACTGCCGCAGACGTATCGGCATGCTCAAGACAAACCATAGGTAGGTCTTGCAGGGGTGGTTTGAAGGGGTTTCACCGGACTGCAGGATGCCATCGACTAAAGACTGGATCGGGTCACTAGCGTCGCCCTCTGCGATAGACGGCCGCGCGTCGACTTCCGCTATGCCTCGGAGTTGGTATCGCGATGCAATATGTCGCGACGGCCAAGGCAGACATGCCTCCTGGAGCGGTAATTGGGGGTACCTCGCAACAATGGGGTTGCCGGGAAATCGAGCCGCGCAAGTCTGGATTCGTTCGATAGTTGGGATAGGGTACCGATAACAGCAAAAGAATTGAAATCGACCGCCGGGAGGAAATTATGCTCGACACTATGCCTGACGTGCGCGTCCAGGCCTTTCTTGACAAATTCGAAGCGGCGCTTGCGGCAGGTGATCTCGACGCC
>Ga0307474_10000387_pt1 | contig 31813 bp, 18 predicted proteins | sample atmos_gasesECM1C_2_FD_203312 | JGI IMG/M metagenome (GOLD analysis project Ga0307474, IMG submission 203312) | Hardwood forest soil microbial communities from Morgan-Monroe State Forest, Indiana, United States - atmos_gasesECM1C_05 | ecosystem: Environmental > Terrestrial > Soil > Temperate... | reverse complement strand
TCTTTCACGATTCTCATGGCCGCCGCGCGTGCCTCTTCGACGTCCGGGAGATCGCGCGTAAGCCAGCGCAGGCAGGTATTGGCGTTGGTGACGGCGGCGGCAATCGGTTGATTCACTTCGTGCGCCAGCGAAGCTGTCAATTCTCCCATGGTGGTCACCCGGCTGACGCGCGCCAAATCCGTCTGCGCCTCGCGCAAAGCCTCCAGGGCCTCTTCCGCCTGCTTACGCTCAACAGCGATACTCGCAAGATGCACGATTTGCCTTATGAGACTATGGTCTAGCGCCGTAGGCGTGCGCGGTTCGCGATAGTAGATCGCAAAGGTCCCCAACACCTTCCCGGCTGAGGACCGTATCGGCGTGGACCAGCATGCTCGTAGCCCGTGTGCCAAGGCCACATCGCGGTAATCGGCCCACAGCGGATCGGTGTTGATATCGGAGACGATCACTGGCTCTCCGCGGTACGCGGCCGTTCCACACGAGCCCGCGGACGGGCCGATGACCACGCCATCAACCGCCGCACTGTAGGGGCTTGGCAAGCTGGGCGCTGCTCCATAGCGAAGACGGTTGGCACTCGGATCCACCAAAAGGATCGAAGACAGAGAACCGCTGGCCAGTTCTTCGACGAGTCGACACATAGCATCGAGGATGAGAGCGCGAGAATCACCCCTGGCTATCATCTCGAGGAGCCGGTTCTCGCCGGCCAGCAACACCTCGGCCTGCTTTCGCTCGGTGATGTCCATTACCGCGCCGACAAACTCGACTTCACCCGACTCATCTCTTTTAGCATGAGCCACAACGTGAACATGTTTGACGGAACCATCCGGCATCAGCAAGCGATGTTCAAAATCAAAGTCCTTCCCGTCCCGCGACGCGCGCAGAATGGTCTCTTTCACCAAGGCCGCGTCTTTCGGATGAACTCGCGCGAGAAGAAGTTCCACGGTCGGTTTCGTGGTGCGGTCGTATTCGAAGATTCGAAAGGTTTCCTCGGACCAGATGATGTCGCTGGTGGAAACCTTCCAGCCAAAACTGCCCGTGTGGCTTAATCGCTGTGCTTCGGATAAGTATGCCTCGCTTTGTTGCAGCTTCTCTTCTTGTACTTCCAAGGTCTGGGTAGCGAATCGCCTGTCAACCCAGGACGTCAGCAGAGCCACGCCGAGGACGATAAAGGTGACAACGGCAATTCCGCCAGTGCCAAGTATGGAGATGCTTACAGCGTGAGACAGGTCCGTCGGCATCCCGGAGGGAGCGAAACTGGCGGCGGCCATGCCGGTGTAATGCATCACCGGAATGGCGGCTCCCATCACCGCGGCTCCGGCTAACTTTTCCCAGCCGATCCCCGTTTTCTCATCTCGGAAGTGAAAGGTAATCCATAGCGCCGCGAGAGAAATCAGAACCGCGAACACGACGGACAGGATGACGAGAAAGGAATTAAAGTGGCATATGGCAGGTAAACGCATGCCGGCCATGCCGATGTAATGCATGCTTGCAATACCCGCGCCCATCAGGACACTTCCGGCGAGGGCTCGGAACCAACCCATTTTCTGCCGGCTCACCACGCTCAGCGCAACGACCGAAGCGAGAATGGCCGCAAACAGCGAAAGCAGAACGGTCGGCCAATGGTAGGCCACGGGAATCGGCAGGACGAACGCCAGCATCCCAATGTAGTGCATGGACCAAATGCCAGTCCCCATCGCACCAGCCCCGCCCAGCAGCCAAACCGCGCGAGTCCAACCGCCCGCGGCAGTTACGCGGCCTGCAAGATCCAGAGCAGCGTACGACGCAAACATGGCGATCAACACCGAAAGTGCCACGAGTGCGTAGTTGTACGAGCCAATCAGGTTCACGGCAGCCATGTGACTCCATCCGGTGGCCACGCGGAACAGTCGCGCCGCGCTTCCATTAAGAATTAACCGTGGGGTCTCATTCCTTTGCGTCGCTATTGATCGGTAGAACGAAATGAAAACTTGCGCCGCGCGGAGAGTTGTCGGCGGCCCACAAGCGCCCGCCATGCGATTCAACGATGGAGCGACTGATGCGGAGGCCCATGCCGGTGCCGTGAGGCTTCGTCGTAAAAAACGCGTTGAAGATCTGGTCCGTCGGCTGCGGTGGAAGCCCTACGCCGGTATCGCTGACGGACACCAGAACTTCTTCTTTCTCCGTTCTCTGCGACTTGACGGCCAACTCGCGCGTCCCATCCACTTCCTTCATCGCATCGATGCTGTTCACCATGAGGTTCATCAGAACCTGTTGCAATTGCACACGATCTCCCATGATCCGGGGAAGATCTGCCGCGAACTCCGTACGGACTGTTATGTTGTAACGCAATGCTTCGTTGCGCAAGAGGACGAGCATCTCTCGAATGGCTTCGTTTACTTCCACCTGCTCCCGTTGCGGACTACTCTTCCTGAAAAGCAGGCGGATTCGCTTTACGATTTCGGCCGCGCGCGTTCCATCTTTCACGATTCTCATGGCAGCTTCGCGTGCTTCTTCGACATCGGGACGGTCGCGCGTGAGCCAGCGTAGGCAGGTATTGGCGTTGGTAACGGCAGCGGCAATCGGTTGATTCACTTCGTGCGCCAGCGAAGCTGTCAGTTCTCCCATGGTGGTCACCCGGTTGACGCGGGCGAGATCCGCTTCCGCCTGGCGCAATCTCTCGCGCTCTTCCTCAGCCCGCGTGCGTTCGGTCACGTCCATTACTGTACCTACGAATTCAACGAGACCGCCGGATGGGCTGAGAACGGGATGGCCTACCACGTGGATGTCTCTGATCTCGCCGCTAGAGCGAAGGAATCGGTAGTCTAGCTCGAATTCCACGTTCTCACGCCCGGCTGTCTCGACCGCTTCCCTAACTTTGGCTTGATCATCCGGATGGATGCGCTGGAAGAACGTTTCATATCGCGGTTGTCCACCGTGCGGATCAAAACCCAGCACCCGGTAGCATTCTTCGGAGAAGTACCTAATCTCACCCTTGGCAGGTATCGACGCCCAACTTCCCGTGTGGCTGAGCCTTTGCGCTTCCGCCAGATAACCTTCGCTACGTCGCAACGATTCTTCCACAGATTTACGCTCACGGCTCTCTGCTTCTAGCGCCTCGTTGGTGCTTTGGAGTTCTTGAACTTTTTCTCGCAGGTCATCGCGTGCGCGCTTAAGCGATTCGGTGGCTCTCCTTTGCGCAGCGCTCAGCGACCCAACAACCAGGTTTGAAAACGCAAAAGCAATCAGGCGTGGTATCTCGTCGGGTTTGCCAGCCAGCGAATGCGTCGGGGGCAGGAAGTAATAATAGAAAGCGCAGGCGGAAAGGGCGGCCGCGAGTATTCCCGGCCCGAGTCCTCCGAACCAGGCGCTGAGCATCACGGCACAAAGAAACAACGACACCGGAGCCGCTTGCAAATGAAGCCCCGACCACCCAGAAAGGATCAGGGCGGCGGCAACCGCTAGAACGACAATTCCATACCTCCACATCGCAGCCGACTTGGGCCACCGAAGAGGATTGGACCTGGGCATGCTTCTGCTCCGGCAAGCAGCGTGCTGCTCTCTGCCATCAAAATCTTAACATCAAGAAAATGTCCTGGCCCGGCTAGGTTGGTCCGGTAGCGCATAGCAGCTTTTCCTCAGGGAGAGATAGCTGCCCTCGGCTCATCCAGTCCCATAGACGGGGTGCCAACACTCTGACAGTTTGGCTTGTCGATGGCCGTCGCTAAAGCCGGCATGAACCTCCGTATCTCCCACCCTACCAGGCACTTCCAAGCTGTCTTGTTCCCGCAGAGCTTCTGGCACGGAGATTGCTTCGTGCAATGGCGGCTGGCAGGTTGCCGAGCGGATAAGATTCGCATCGAGCAACCGCCAATGTGACAGGGGCGCCAGACTAGCCGCCGGGACCCAGAAAGGAGTGCAACCATGAAACCTCTCTCCATACTCGACTGGTATCGCATTCTGCGCGCGCACCATCAGTGGACGGTATTCCAGGCCGTTCGATTTGCGCTGTGGCTGGCACGTTAATTGGTTTCTTTACTTTGTGTCGCAGTGGCCCTGGAGGATCGCGTTCATGAAAACGCCCTGTACTACCAGCACAAACAAACACTCCGACGAGGCCCTGGTGGCTGCCGCAAAGCGCGGAGATACGCAGGCTTTCGAGGAATTGGTGCTTCGCCACAAACAGAAAGTTCTCGTTATAGCGCAACGGATAACCAATAACCGGGAGGATGCCGAAGACGCGGCACAGGAGAGTTTTCACAAGGCCTTCCTGCATCTCGACACTTTTCAAGAAAAGTCGCGGTTCTCTACCTGGCTGACGCGCATCGTCATCAATGAAGCCTTCATGTTGCTCCGTCGAAGGCGCGGAGTTTTCGAAGTCATACCCGAAAGCCCTGACCATGACGCCAAATCCAGCTTGGAGGCGTTTGTGGACCAGAATCCCAATCCCGAAGAGTCCTGCTGGCGAGGCGAGCGCGCGGAACTCTTGACCGAGGCAATCAATCGCCTAGGTCCGACAATTCGAACAACGATATTGCTCCGCGACATCGAAGAAAGATCTGTCCAAGAAACGGCTCGGATTCTAGGCACCTCAATTGGCGCCGTGAAAGCGCGTGTTTTCCAAGGGCGCCGCAAGTTGCGCAAAACCCTGAATACTGGATTCCTGCGCGGAATCTACACAACCAGTCAGCCACAGGCACAACGCTGTTAACGTGGGAAGCGGACCGTTTGGCGACCTTTTCGAGTGGCCAAGCTTTTCACCTTGCGGCGACCAGTTCAGGAACTTTGGAGAGCATTTGGTAGTCTTCGTCATTTAAGCGCACAGAAGTCGCGGCAACATTCTCTTCAAGATGGCCGATCGAAGAAGTCCCTGGGATGGGTAACATCAGGGGCGATCGCCGCAAGAGCCAAGCCAGCGCTACTTGTGTGGGGCTCGCGCGGTGTGCCTGGGCGATTTGGTTAAGCACGTCGCCGGCAACTTTGCCCGCTCCCAGTGGGAACCAAGGAATAAAAGCAATTCCATGGCGCTCACAATAATCGACGACGTAGTCCCATTCGCGGTCGGCAAAGCTATAGCGGTTCTGCACGGAAGCGATGGGGACAATTCTGCGCGCACGCTCGATGTGCTCCTGCGTGACATTGGACAACGCGATCAGCCGAATCTTGCCTTCGTCTCGCAGTTGAGCCAGGGTTTCCACCGATACTTCGAACGAGACAACCGGGTCCGGAATGTGGAGTTGATAAACGTCGATGCGGTCCAGGCGCAACCGCTGGAGGCTTCCCTCGACGGCTTTGCGAAGGTGTGCGGGAGTGGCATCGTGTGTCCATTGATTGGGGCCGGGGCGGTTCCAGCCTCCCTTGGTGGCAATGACCAGGTCCGCCGGGTATGGAAACAACGCTTCGGCAATAAGTTCCTCGCTTACATGGGGCCCGTAGGAATCCGCCGTATCGATGAAATTAATATCCAGCTCGATGGCCCGGCGAAGAACCGCCAATGCTCCTTTACGATCCTTTGGCGGTCCCCAAATGCCTTCGCCGGTAAGGCGCATGGCTCCGAAGCCGATACGATGCACGGAAAGTTCCCCGCCGAGCGAAGTATTTCCAGCCAAACTTGCAGAAAGTTCCTTTTTGTTCATGATCGATCTCCAAAAATTCTTTCCTCTTGGCTTTATCCTACACTGACAAACACGGGTCGATCCGTTTCGCGAGCCGGGGGAGCCATGAATTCCGGCCCGACTGGGTTGCGAATATTTTCGCGAAGAATGGCATCAATAGCAACGAAGTCGCTTTTTCCCAGAGACCAGCCGATTACTTGCCGGATAGGCGCGAGTTGTGCCGGACGTCGCGCGCCCCAGAGCGCAATACCAACACCCGCTTGATCGAGGAGCCAACGGACCGCCAGGTGAATCACGCGCTTGCCAAAATTCTCGCGAGCGAAGGCATCCAACTTGCTTGCCGCGTTGAGGTATTCGGCAAAACGCGGAGGCTGGAATTTAGGATCTGTCGTCTTGCGCATGTCACCGTTGGCAAATTGGCGATCTGTGTTCATGGCGCCGCTCAATAATCCACGGCAGAGGGCGCCGTAAGCGAGCGTCGCGATGGCGTGGCGGAAAGCATGGGGCAGAACGCCGGATTCTATTTCGCGTTCAAAAAGATTGTAGGGCGACTGAATGGTGTGCAACGGCGCGACGGCTGCGAAGCGCGCCATTTCTTCGGGGGAATAGTTACTGACCCCGATCGCGCGAATCTTCCCCTGTTCGTAGATTTCACCTAGAGTCGCGGCTGTTTCCTCAACCGGGACGAGGGGATCAGGCCAGTGCATCTGGTAGATATCGATGTAGTCCGTTTGGAGGCGACGGAGTGAGTCCTCCAGCTCCTTGAAAATACGTCCGCGCGTGGAGTTGCGTTCGACTTTGCCATTTGTCCAATCGATGCCGGCTTTGGTGGCGAGAATAACGCTTTCCCTGCGGCCGTGTTGGTGCAGGGCTTGGCCCACGATTTCCTCGGAACGCCCATAGCCGTAGACGGGCGCAGTGTCGATCAGATTGATGCCCTGGTCGAGTGCGGCATGAATCGTGCGAATGGATTCCTTCTCGTCAGTTCCGCCCCACATCCAGCCGCCGATAGCCCAGGTGCCCAGTGCGATTCGGGAACTAACGAGATTTGTACCTTTGATGGTGATGTATTCCAGCATGGCCGTCCTTCTTAGGGAGCTCTCCATTGGGAAAAAGCGGCATACAGAGTCCCACTATTTTTTCTGATGCAGCGAGCGAATGTGCGCCACCAAGGCATGAATCTGCTCCTCGTTTAGCGCGCTCTTGAACGAGGGCTTTCCGCGCTTACCATTCGAAAGGATCTGAGCGAGTTTCGCAACCGGCAGTTTTTGGACTGCTGGCGACCGAAGATCTGGAACATTCATACTCTTTTCCAACCTCGTCTCATCGCTGCCGGATCACGTCGGCTCATTACCGTTGGGACCCAGATGTGCACGTTTTTCCATTTGCAGAATCACCGTCGAAAAATCCTGTTCCGTTCCTTCGTCCGATTGTCTCGCATTGATCTCAAAAGCAGCTTCCGCGGCAGGCATTCGCGCGCCAACGGCCGCTGCGAGATTGAGAATCAAACCGAAATCCTTGTTCATTAGCCGAATCGGAAATTGCGGGCTGTAATCCTTCTTCATCGCCCTTTGCAGTTTGCCCGCGTGCGCGGGAGCGACCACGGCAGTCTGGGACAATACGTCCAGCAAGCGATTGCGATCGAGACCGGCCTTCTCACCGAGTGCGACAGCCTCCGCTATCGCTTGCATTCCGATTCCCAGCAAGGTGTTGACGACGAGCTTCATCGTCGCTCCGGATCCGCTTGCGCCGAGATAAAAATGTTTGTGGGCGATAACGCGAAAGATCGACTCGGCAGCGTCAAAGCATTCTTTGTTTCCGCCGCCGAACAGGGTCAGCAACCCATTTTCCGCGGCCGGCGTGCTCCCCGATATGGTCACGTCGAGCACCTCAATTCCATGCTCTGAACCTTGTCTTGAGAGTTGCTGCGAGGTCTCGGGATACACCGTACTCAAGTCGATAACCAGCGAGCCGCGATGCTTATTGGCGAAAACGCCGTCGCGCCCGCCATAAATGTCCAGGACAGCTTCATCGCTCGGTAGGCAGGACAACACGACGTTAGAACGGGAGGAAAGTTCCCTAAGGCTCTGGGCGACGTTGCCGCCATATTGAATTAGTTCCTCTGACTTACCGTGGTCCCGGTCGTACGCGGTCAGCTTAAAGCCCGATTCGAGCAACCGCCGCGCGATTGGCCGGCCCATATAACCGATCCCGACAAATCCAAGCTTAGCGTTTTCCTGCGTGATTGGTTTCATGATGAAGCGCCTTCAGGCTGAGCCGCGATTTCGATTTCAACTCCAAATTGGAAGACAGCAAGCGTTGTGCCGTTTCGCGGAGGTCAGCGAGTATTCATTCAAGATGTTGTCGGCAAGGAAGATACGAGGTAAAAAGGGAAGGGCTTAGCCCTCAGCTGACGGGAGTCGTCTGTCGAAACCTTGGACGCTGTCAGTCTGTTGGATTGCATGGGAGGGAATACAGCTTGTCGTGGCAACGCGTGTTTATCCAGATCGCAGTCTCGGTGGGGATTGCGCCCAGGATCGAGAACCTCTTCGCCGGGCAGCACGTAATCTAGTCCGCGAAACGCAACGGCAAAATGGGTCAAGATGGATGGACGGCAGGGAAGTCGGGTCGGCATTCGACAAGCCCGGCGCGGTCACTTCTGAGGCCCATTCCACCGGCTCAAGCTTTAGCGAAGTTCCTGTACCTGCCCGGTGCGGACAGATTCGCGCGCCGCGTCCAGAATTTCCATCACGTGCACATTCAGATTTGTGGAAAGCGGATCCTCAATCGGTTTGTCGTGCCGGATGCAGTTGACAAAATAAGAAACCGGATTGCTGGTCGCCGGCGGAGGCGCGTTGAGTGTAACTCGTTCGCCTTCCAGCCCCGCATTCGATCCCCGGGCATCGGAGGAGCGGTAGAACAACTCGCTTCCCGTCGCTAACAGACTCCCTTTAGGACCGAACACCTGCACCCGCCCCATATCATACGGCCAATCCCAGGAAGCTTCGATAATCACGGTCGCGTCGGGATAATCGAGCACGATTGTGGAATCGTCGTCCACCTTATTGTGCTGCTCGACCTTGAGCTTCTGGGCCGTAGCCAGCACTCCTTTCGGCCGGCCTTTCAACCAAACCGCCCACTCAGCTCCATAGCAACCGAAGTCCATGATGGCCCCGCCCCCGTTCTTCACGGGATCGTAGAGCCAATCGGCAAAGTATTTGGAAACACCGATTTCCTTCGGCCCTTCGTGTCCGTATTGGACAATGATCTTCTGGATCTCCCCCAATTGGCCGTCTTTCACCCGATGATAGAGTTCATGCGTTGGCGGTACCCAGGCATTCCAATAGTTGACCATAAGCTTTATGCCCGACTGGCTTGCCAAGCGTTCCATTTCCCGGGCATCGGCAGCACTCGTGGCCATCGGTTTTTCCACCGAATAATGAATGTGCCGTTTCGCACACTCGCGCAGGATCTCCAGGTGACGGTCATTTGCGGTGGTCACGATGACCGCTGCGGGCTTAACTTCATCAAGCATGGCGACAAAATCCTCATAAAACTTCACGGAGTCCGGAACTTTTGACTTCGCTTCTTTCACCAGAGCCGGTTGGGACTCCGCGATGGCCACAAGTTCTGCATCCGGTTCCTTGGCGATGTAGCGAAGCAGTTGCCACACGTGGTCATGGTCCAAGCCGACAATCGCCAGCCTCGTTTTACCTTCCGGGGTTCTTGTGGCCGTGGCCGCAGAGATAATCCCCCATGTCGCCGCGCTCCCGAGGCAGGCCGTCAGGATTAGAAGGACTCGAATGATAGGTGTGGGTCGCATGTCAAGGTCTCCTCTCCGCGTGGAGAACAAGAGTTGGGAGTGCCGCAAGTCTCAGGAGGTTGGCAGGCACTGTCAAGGTTCCCTGATGTCATTTGCGCTTTCCCTAGTAGCTTATTGAATAATAAGGGTTTTCCTCTAGATGTACTCTGCAGGATTTGGAAAAGCTTATCTGACCATGCGGTCGCTCATCTCGGAATCATGGAGAATGACCAGTGAAGTATATCGTTCGGCCAAGCGTTTCCATTCCCTCGGCCTGCTACCGAGGTTGCCGCAAGAAATAGGCTTGATCTAGGAAGGCTAGCGAACTGCTGGACCGCGCTTTCGAGTCGGGTTCCAAGTCGCCATTCAATTCTGCGTATGTAGGGCCGCCGGAATCCGCACTCCTCGCATATCGGCTGACGCCTGGCTCGCGACAAGAAGGAATCCTTCCATTTGGGCGTCCTTGGCCAGGGTTTCCAGGTTCGTCCTCCCAGCGGTTCGATCCGTGGAGGCCATCTGAATTTCACCTTTGGCTAGGCGCGCTTCATAAACGATTCCCGCAAATCCCGCTGCACTGGCCTCGCTGATCAACTTCTCAAGTCGCCCAATAGCTTCGCCAACCTCGGAGAGATTTCCGGATGCTGCTTGAAGGCGCGCCGCGACCATAACTGAATTCAGTGCGAGCTCACGATTGTGGCTTTCGCGCGCGGAAGTTATCACTTGCTCGACGTACTTGTGGGCCTCGGCAATCCGTCCCTGAGCGAGTAGCGCTTTGGACAAGGAAAGTTCCGCTTCAGCGGCATATCGCCCGGCTTTTTCTGCTTCAAACATTTCGGTCGATTTCTCTGCGAAAGCCGCCGCCTCGTCACCCTTCCCATTGTCGAGCAGCAACTGAGCCAGCTGCAGGCGAACATGGGCCGCTTCGCTGTTGTTGCCAACTTCCTGGAAAATCGCTATAGCCTCTGCATCATTCTTTTCTGCTCCGACGGGATCCCCCTCAAGTCGCAGCACCCTTCCCGCACCTGCAAGGGCTTCTCCTTGCCTACCGCGACTACCGAGCCGGCGACAGATCTCAAGTGCTTCCTCATACATCTGTTTTGCTTCGATGTGCTTTCCGAGCGCGAAAGACACGTCACCAAGCCCGATCTTTGCCAGCGCCGCTCCATTCTGATCTCCAATCTCGTTATAGGTGGCCAGCGCCTCGCCGTATCGCTTGCGTGCTCCGGCGAGATCGCCAAGATAGAGAAGGATGCCACCAAGATTGTCATATTCATTGCTAAGGCTAAGCTTGCTCCCTGTTTCCCGGTAGATTTCCATGGCTTCTTCGTAGCGATTCTTCGCTTCCAAGTAGTTTCCGTGCCTCTCCCATTCGATCCCTTCCAGTGTGCTGGTGGAGGCCACGCCCAGCCGGTCGTGCGCCGCGATATACAATTCCTTTGCTTCGCGGATGGCTCCCTCAACCCTTTTTTGTTTTCCGGAGTTTTCGAACAACCATGCCTGTTCGCGCAGGGTTTTGGCCAACAGCAAAGAGGCCCCCGCAGCTTGCGCTTTTTCCGCGGCATGTGCCAAGGCCGCTTCGGCTCTCTTCATATCGCCCAAGGACCTCGCGGCGTCGTTTTCTGCCAGGTCGATCCGCGGATCTTCTCCGAGCGGCGGAGGAAGTGAATGCAGTGCCGCGATGGTTGCCAGCGCTTCTTTCCAACGATTCGCTTTGACTTCGGAGTTGGCAAGCGCCAGGCCATAATCCAAGTTGTCGGGGAAAAAGTCGAAGAGGGCGCGGTGAATCTCAATGGCCTTCTCCCAGTCCAACATGGTTTCGCGGTAACGGCCTTCCACGAGCAGTCGCTCCGCCCTGGAAAGGTTCAAGGACAATTCGAAGGCCTTTTTCGCCTCGAGTTTAGCCCTTTCATCGTAACCAAGCTGTTCCCAAGCGCTCGCCAGTGCCGCGTGCGACAGCGCGAAGTCGGGCTCGACTTCCGACGCTTTCTGCAGCCGGTCACGAGCTGCGAGCATATCGAACAAGCGCAGCTTCGCTAGCCCCTCAGAGTATAGTTTGGCGGCTTCGCCTTTCGAAGGCAGCGCAATCGCCACCTCCGCAGCCTCTTCCCTGGTCACCGCACGCACACCAAGTTTCTTCCGCAGCTCTTCGCCGGCTCGCGACACCAGATCGAGCAGATGCGCTTCGGTCCCGGCTTCGGAAATCGCCCCAATCGTGTCTCCGCTACGGGTGTCCTGCAACCGGAGATCCAGCCGGACCTGCACCTCGGAATGGGGGCCCAGCGTCGCATAGGAACCCACTACCACGTAATCCGTGCCTAAATTCTTACGGATTCGCGTCAAACTGTCGCGGCTCAAACTGTTCATATCCGGAAGAGCGAGTTCCATCTTCATTCGTGCCACGCTCTCAGCGGGAATGGCGCGCACGTGTTCCCCGGCAGTGAGTTCGGTCATCAGCCAGTCCGAAAGCGCTGTGGAGAGCCAGGCTTCCTGCGTATCACCTGACAAATTCTTGAATCCCAGCACCGCAACCGACTGCCGTAAGTTCGCGGGGCTGGAAGTTCCGATGAGGCCGGCGGAAGCACGAATCCGCAGATAGACGACTGCAGCTAGGATGGCCACCGCAAACGTGCCAGCCAAAACAAGGAGGCGCCTCTGGCCGAGTCGCGCGGGGAAATTCAGCGATCCAAAGAAAGATGGAACAGACCCGCGGGCTTCCCCCACTCTCGCACGGAGTGCGGAGTGCGTCTCCGCCGGATGATCGAGAGCGGCGACGGCCGTTTCGGTTCCCTCTCGCGGGTGATGGACCGGCGCCAGGAAGCGGTAGCCGTGACGCGGAATGGTTTCGACGTAGCGAGGGTTCTCTGCGGAATCGCCCAGTGCAGACCGCAGCTTGGTCATGGCTTTGTTGAGACTGCGGTCAAAATCAACGAAGGTGTGTTCCGGCCAGAGCTTGCGGCGAAGCTCTTCGCGAGTCACTACTTCGCCCGAGTGATCCAGCAGGAGGCACAGGATCTGGAAGGGTTGCTCTTGCAACTTGATTCGAATGCCGCGCTTGCGCAGCTCCGCCGCCCGTTCATCCACTTCGAAAACGCCGAAGCCGCGAGCATGCGCACGGTGTTCCGTGGCTTCCATGGACGGACTCCCCCCCAGGTTGTTTGAGCAGGGTAGCACGCGGATTTCGCCGGTTCAATACTCCCCTTCAGAATTCTCAAGCTCCCCTATTGCACCGCCTGCGCGAACCCAAGGTTTAGGGGAAACACAGTCGCGATCTTTCGGTCCTCCGACTTTTGAATCCGCGTAGACTTCTTTGAGATCATTTTCCGGCGGTGTAAACTTGTGCACATGACACCGTTCATCGAAATGCGGGATTCCAATGTCCACTCGCGCTGGACCAAAATCTCGCTGAGTTTTCTGTTTGGCTTGTTCTTGTTCGCCGTTGCGCCAGCGACTTTGGGTCAGTCGAATGCCGATGCGAATGACGAGCGCGTCGAAAAACTTTACTCACAAGCAAAATCCGCCGCCGCCCGCGGCGACCTCGCCGCCGCCGTCGCGAATTATGAGTCTCTTTTGCAGATGGCCCCACGCCTGGGGCCGGCCTACAACAATCTGGGTTCGCTTTATTTGCGGCAGCGCGAATACAAAAAGGCTGCGGATGTTTTGGAAAAGGGATTGAAAATCGATCCGAAAATGTTTTCAGCCGCGGCGCTTTTAGGAATCTCAAGATACGAGATGGGCGACTACGCCGGCGCGCGAGCGCCGTTGGAGGCGGCGCTGCGCGGCAATCCCCAAGACAATAACGCGGAATTGATTCTGGCGAACGATTTGATCAAACTCGGCGAACTAGATCTGGCGGCCAACCATTTGACAAGGCTTTCTGAGCGGCAGCCGAGGAACCAGGAAATCTGGTACCTGCTCGGGAAAGTCCACATGACATTATCTGAGCAGGCGCTTTCGAAATTGAATGAAATTGATGCCAATTCCGTGTGGGCGCACGAAATCTCCGGCGAGATCATGGAAAGCATGAAGAATTACGACGGCGCGCTAATGGAATACAAGAAAGCCGTGGAGATGGCGCCGGAGCAGGCCGGCACCCACTATATGCTGGGGAATGCCTACTGGTCTCTCAGCATGTGGGAGGCGGCCACGGAACAGTTTCGCGCCGAACTGGTGAATGCCCCGATGAATTGTCAAGCGCAATGGAAGCTTGGCAACATCGTGCTAGAGCAGCACGCCAGCTCCGAAGAAGCATTGGCAGATGTCGAAAAGGCTCTCGCACTTTGTCCGAAGCTGATGGCGGCGCGAGTGGACCGCGCGAGAGCGCTGATGAAATTGGATCGCCATGCGGAGGCTCTCGAAGACCTAGAAGCCGCGGAAAAGGCTGATCCCGCCGAAGCCTCCACGCACTTTTTGTTAGCCCAGACGTACCGCGCTCTCGGAAGAGCCCAGGAAGCGCAAGCGGAGATGAAGCTATTCAGTAACCTGGAAGAAAGTTCCCGGGCGGCGTCCGCGGAACGCGCCAAACAACTACTTCGGGAAAGAAGCAAAGAGCCGTGAAGATTTCTGGGACTGCGCTCCCCGTTCCCGAGTGAACTTTCCACGGCACCATACATTCTTCGTTAAGGAAGGAAGTGTTCAGGGCCGCGGTGTCTCCAGAATCGAATGGCTGCCGGCAAGTGAGGCGCAGCGATCGAATTCGATTTTCGCTTTTTCGGCAAGGCCCTGCTTGCGATAGACGGGAGCCAACATGCAATGGAGATTGGGACTTTGTGGAGACAGTTCGATGGCTTTTTCAAGTTCGGCTTGTGCCTTGGGGAGTTCGTCCAGGCGGGCGTAAGCCTTGCCGAGAAGTTCGTGGGCACGAGAGTCGCGCGGAGCGATTTCCGTGGCCTGGAGAAGAAACGTGCGGGCATCTTGCGGGCGGTTCTCGTCGATCAGAAGACTTCCCATGTCGATATAGGGGCCGGGATTTTTGAGGGCGGATTGCGCTTGCCAGGCGATAGCCTGCTGATAGGCCGCGGCTGCTTCGTCATTGCGGCCTAATCCTGCAAACGACAAGCCAAGATTGTCCTCCGCTTTCACGTTTTTGGGATCGAGTTTGAGGCATTGTTGAAAAGCGCTGATGCCTTCGGCGAAGCGGTTCTCAGTGTATTTCGTGCGGCCAAGATGGTACCAACCGTCCGAGTCATTCGGAGCCCACTCGAGCATCTTCGTCAACCACTTGTCGGCGTCGAGGTAGTCACCCAGCAAGACATAATCGAAAGCCACGACTTTCAAATCGCCGGCGGACGGGGCACGGTATTTTGCGCCGGCGGTAAACTCCCCCAGTGAAGCCTTGGCCTTCTCGTCCCGGTCCTTTGCGTCGGAGGAATCTTGACCGAGAACCTTCACGCCGCTCATCCGGGCCTGAGCCTGAAGCGCGAGTTGGCTCTCCAGCCTTGCTTCCGCCTGAATCTCCCGGAAAAGGATATGCCCAAGCAAGAAATGAGCATTCGCGGAGTCGGGATGCACGGCGAGATATTGGCGAACCCTCTGTTCGGCTTCTGAGGTAATGCCTTTATCAGCGAGCGAGTTGGCTTCGGCAAGGAGGGGATCGAGAGACTGCGCTGGTTCTGTTGAGTTACTCACACCTCGAGGAGCTGGGGCGGGACTCTGCCGCGCGGATTCCAAAGTAGTGATGGGGGCGGACTGAGGTGACGCTCGGCAGGCCAATGGAGGTGCGCTCCATGGCATCAGAGCGAGGGCGGTAAGGAACAAGGCGATGCCCCCACCCATCCGGGTATTTCCGGAACGGCCCATGTTAAAGGGAGTTAAATAGCTGCTTTTAGAAACCTTTAATGGCGGGGCAGCAAGAACGCGCGTCGAGAGGCCCGTGACAAGCATGGTGGAATTTACCATGGCGACTTCAAGGAACATGTGGAATTTTATCAAAGGAACTAAGTTCGCCCAAGGAGAAACAGATGTCCGCCAGAGTAATGGCGGCGTCAAGAATTTCCCGGCGCTCGTTTCCAAGCGAATGTTATAGTCCTCTTCCTATGCGTTTTCCAGTGGGTCTACCGCCTTGGGGGACTCCCGAGCGTCAGAATATTTCTCGGCGGTTTGTCCAAAGCGCCCAGGAGCGGGCACCGAAAGTGATAGATCGGCGCTCGGCGCTGGCCTTTCTTTTCTCGGCTTTCGTTCCCGTCGTGCCGATTTTGGGACAGAAAACGGGGCCGAAGATGCCCGCCGCAGGGACCGGGGCCACATCCTTGGGCGCGCCAGAAGTGACAACAGCGAAGTTTACCGACGTCACTGCGGCGCTGGGTTTGGATTTTCGCAACCTAGCCTCTCACACCTCGAAAAAATATTTGATTGAAACGATGGGCAGCGGGGCGGCGCTGTTCGACTACGATAATGACGGTCGCCTGGATCTCTTTCTTGTGAATGGCGCGCCGCTAAACGACCCTACGCCCAAAGGCACAATTCCGCAGAAGACCAGCCCGCAATATTGGAATCGGTTGTATCGCCAGAAGCGCGACGGAACGTTCGAGGACGTTACGGTTGCGGCCGGGCTCCAAGGATGGGGCTACGGCATGGGCGTGGCGGTAGGCGACTACAACAACGATGGGAATGCCGACTTGTTTGTAACGGCGTATGGCGGTAACAGGCTCTATCACAACAATGGCGACGGCACGTTTACGGACGTCACGGCAAAATCCGGGCTCAACGGCAGCGGTTGGTCCACCAGCGCGGCGTGGGTGGATTTAGACAATGACGGGCTGCTCGATTTGATTGTCTTGCGCTACATGGAATGGGATTTTGACGATGTCTTTTGCGGCCTGCCCAAAGAAGGCTTCCGGTCCTATTGCAATCCCAACCGTTTCCGGCCAGCCACCCCGCTCGTGTATCACAACGACGGTGACGGCCACTTTACGGAGGTCTCTAAGAAGATTGGTTTGTCTAAGGCAGGCAGAGGCTTGGGAATCGCGTTTGCCGACTACGACCGCGACGGGCGCTTGGATATTTGCGTCGCCAATGACTCCATGTTTGAGTTCCTCTATCGCAACAAGGGTGACGGCACATTTGAGGAAGTGGGCTTGATGGCGGGAGTGGCTGTCGATGGCGACGGCGCGACATACGCCGGCATGGGCGTGGACTTCGCCGATTACGACAACGACGGGCTGCCGGACTTGCTTATCACCGACCTCGGCAACCAGGCCTATGCGCTCTACAAGAACAACGGCGATGGCACCTTCACCTACGCGACATACACCAGCGGACTAGCGGATATCACATTGCCTCATTCCGGGTGGGGTTTTCGTTTCATGGATTTCGATAACGACGGGTGGAAGGACCTACTGATCGTCCAGGGACACGATATGGATAACGTGGAGCTGACCACTCCCAATTTGCATTACCGTGAGCCGCCGGTTTTGATTCGCAACACAGGAGGAAGGTTTACGGATATTTCCGCGGCTGCAGGCAGCGTTTTCAAGGAACCCTGGGTGGGGCGAGGGATGGCCATCGGCGACATTGACAATGATGGCCGCCTGGATGCAGTCATCACCACGAATGACGGAGCGGCACATATTCTGCGAAATGAAACGCTTACAAGAAACCACTGGCTGATTTTGAAGCTAGTGGGCCATCGTAGCAACCGCGACGGCATCGGCGCCGAATTGAAATTGACGACTTCGAAGGGCGTGCAGCTTCAGACCGTAACCACGGCAGGTAGCTATCTGTCCTCGAGTGATAAGCGGGCGCACTTCGGCCTGGGAGCGGAGACCGTGGCCGAGCGAGTGGAGATCCGTTGGCCGAGCGGGATTGTGCAAGTCTTAGAGGCTGTGCGCGCCGACCAGATTCTGCAGGTGGACGAACCGCTGCACAAGTGATGCGCCACCCGGTGCCACGAAGCGATATAAGGATGCAAGATCCTCCTAAAACTCTTCTAGTTGTCATACCTGTCGCCACACGTGGACGGTATCAGATTCTATGTTGAGGGAAAGTATCGTCCATCCCAGACGTCTTCTCTTCTGGACCGGTTAAAGCACTCACATCGTGTTTAGGCCCTGGTTTGGCAGCACCCCCTCGGCAGACCTTTAGCCTAGAGAATATTCTCCAGTAAACCAAATAGAATCAGCCATTAAGACGGGAATAATTAGGTCACATGAAGGACCCTTGACAGCCATAGTGCTTTTCCATTAGCGTCGCCCGCCAAGAGGGGTTGTCTGAGCATGCCTCCGTTTATTTCGCGGAGGGACGGTTGGCAGATCTCATAGGGAGGAAAAACATGGAAGCAATAGTGAGGTTGTGTAGTGGTGTGCGCAACCGGATGGCATTTCGCCACAGCTTGGTTGCTGGGCTGGCCATTTGCTTGGCTGTTCTCCTCTGCCCGTGCGAAGCGCGTCCGCAAGCGGTTAGCAGAATTAATGGCACGGTAACTGACCAAGGAGGGGGCGGAATTCCGGACGCGAAGGTAACCGTGACGAACGTGGATACTAACGTGTCCCAAACAACTACTACTACCTCTGCGGGCACCTACTTGGTTGTCGACCTCATCCCCGGGACGTATACCGTCAAGGTCGAACTAGCCGGCTTCAAAACTCACGTTGATAAGGATGTCGTCGTCACCGGTGGGGCGACATCCACTTCGAACGCCATTTTGGTACCGGGCACCGTAACGGAGACAATCGAGGTTATAGCTCCGGCCGTTGCTTTGCAAACCGAGCAACCGGAAATCGGCACGACTATCAACGAGACGCTCACGCAAGACCTGCCGCAGTTGGTTTCAGGGCAGGTCCGTCAGATTGACAATTTTATCTTTCTGACTCCTGGCGTCACGGGCAACGGATTCAGCCATCGGATTAACGGCGGTGTGGACCAACAGACCGAAATCATGTTCAATGGCGTGCCCGAAGCCTTTTCAGAGACGGCTGGCTTCACACAATGGAATCAACCGCCTTATGACTCGATCAAGGACGCGGACATTCTCACGGGCACGTTTTCGGCGCAGTATGGGCTGGGCCAAGGTGTTGAGCAGTATCACACGAGGTCCGGAACCAACGTTGTTCACGGCGACGCCTTTTTCCTTTATAGGGACGACAGATACCTTGCTGCTCCTGGCGCATTCAACGATATAAATCCCAACAATATTGGGAAGATTGATCAGCCCAATACCAACATACAGAATAACTTGGGCGTGTCTCTTGGCGGACCGGTGTGGATACCCAAAGTCTACGACGGACGAAACAAAACCTTCTGGTTCTTTAGCTATGACCGGTTCAGGCAATCCTTCGTGCCGGCTGTCGTCACGCTTCCTACGCAGGCCGAGCTTTCCGGTGATTTCAGTGCCTTGGTCAACCCCAGTAACGGCAAACCCATCCCCCTTTATGTTCCTACTTCCTGGGCTTCCAATGCGTCGCTCATTCCGTCCGGTTGTACCATCCCCGGATTCGCTACGCCCCAAGCCGCGGCTGGACAACCGTTCCCTGGCAACAAAATACCGACCAATTGTTTCAGTCAGGTATCGGCAGGCCTGCTAAAGCAGTTCCCTCTCCCGACGCCGTCTAACCCGAACTCGGAGGTCAGTAACTATACCCCTGCCACCACCTCTCTAAATCTTGAAACAAGCTTTAGCGTCAATATTGACCACAACTTGACCTCGAAGCAGGCCCTGCACGGCCTTTTTTGGCGTCAGAAGTACCCGTCCCCAAGTAACGGCGATTGGGTGAATAGCCCGCTTAGCAACCTAAACATTACCACCGTCTTAGCTCGGGGCTTGGATATCACCTACTCCAATGCCATCAGTTCCCGGATGGTTTTGACCGGTGGTTTTCTGTATGTTTATCAGGGCAACGACTTTTTGCCGCCGCACCTGCTCTCTAGCCCTCTCGCCCCAGTCCCACCTTCGGGATTAGCGCAGCCCCTCACTTTTCCGAGCATTAGTTTCGGCGGCGGCGGATGGGAGCCCGGAAGCTGGGGCCCCGGAAACGGCTTGTCATCCACGATCAATCACAAAACGGGCTACACCTTCCTGGGCAATTTGCTCTACATAATGGGTCGGCACAATATGAACATCGGTGTGGACATTCGGAAAACGCACCAGGATGACTTCGAATGCGGCGGCTCCGGCGGCCAGCCCGGTTGCTCGGGACTGCTGAATTTTACTTCCGACATCACGGCAAGCCCGAACGAGCAAACACTGATCTGCGGTGCTAATCCCAATTGTGTTAGCACACCCGGCACCAATACAGGAAATGGCTTCGCGAGCTTCCTGCTCGGCGACGTCACCACAGGAGGCAGAGGCGGCGCAGGTAACACCAACCTGAGGAACTCCTACATAGCGCCCTATTTCCAGGACGACATGCAGATTATGCCCAAGCTGAAGGTCAACTGGGGCATCCGCTGGGATTTGACCTTCCCTTTTACGAACGATTCCGGCACCAACCAGCTTACCTACTTCAATCCGAATGCGGTTAACGCCCCCGAGATCAACCCTAAAACCGGCCAGCCGCTTCTGGGTGCCATGGCAGAGTTGGGGACGTGCACAGCGTGCGGTGGCTTCAGTACCATGAAAATGGACTGGCACCATTTCAGTCCTCGCGTCGGGTTTACATATCAGTTGAATTCTAAGACAGTGTTGTTGGGCGGTGTTTCCTGGTATTGGTTGGACACAGGAGCCTTCGAATACGGCGTCAACAAGGTTGCCGTGAACTACGGCAATAACTTGAACGGCGTAGTGTCGATTGGCCAGTCACAAGCCCAGATTCCCGGCTTCGGTCAATGGGATACAAATCAGCTACCACCGTTGCCGGCAGTGGGCTTTAGCCCGACATTTTTCAACGGCGTATCTATTTTGGGCTTTGCCCAGGTTCACGAGTTGCCTCAACAGGTGAACCAAGCCTACGACGAGCAATTGGTGCTGGGGATTCAGCACGAGTTGCCCTGGAACATGTTTCTTTCGGTTTCGGGCGTACACACGCATGACATCCATTTGCCCGCCACCCTGGCATCCGGCATTCAGTCACTTGACTACAACTTTGTGAAGTCGACCTGCCCACAGGGCCCTACCGTCACCACCACCAAGGATTGTGTTCTTGCTCAGCCGTGGACCTCCGCGGCTGCCCAGTCGTTCTTGGCTACCCAAGGGAAGTTGGGTACCTTTACTTACGCCCCGGGAACTTGCGGCGGCAACGCCACTGCAGTCACGTACTACGTCCCCTATACGAATTTCTGCCAGGAACAAGGCACTAGCACACCGCTTTTCGTGACACAGCTTCCCTACCCGCAAATGCCCTTTGTCACCAACAACTTCGACACTTCCGGAGCCGACAAATACAACGCCTTACAGGTAAGTCTGCAGAAGCGTTCCGGCGGCGGTTTGACCTACTTAGTTTCTTACACGCTCTCGAGGTATCTGACAAATACGGATAGCGGTTTTTCGACGTTCAACTTCCGGGGTCTGAACCCCCAAAACCCGAGGGCCGAGTGGTCCGTCGGCAACAGTGATCAGACTCACGTACTCACTATGGCCGGAGTGTATGAACTGCCCATTGGCCCCGGAAAGAGGTTCTTGAACCAGGGTGGCACGGTCAGGAAGAACCTGCTCGGCGGCTGGAAGATTTCCCTTGTCAACTATTACGAGAGCGGAGCACCCCTCCCGACAAACGCTTGCGCCGACCAGTTCGATTGCGACCCGGTACTTGGCAACATTTTTGTGGGCAACCGGCCAAACCGTGTGTCCGGTCAAGGCTTCGGCATCAACTGGAACAACTACTACAAGGGGACGACGGTCATTAATACTGCGGCATTTCAATTTCCGGGAGCGTGGACGCTTGGAAACGGCGCGCCACTCTACAACACCCTGCGGGCGCCACCGTACCTGGATGAAGACGCCTCCCTCGGCAAGAGGTTTTTCTTTGGCGAGCGGTTCAGCGGCGAGTTGACGATTCAATTCTTCAACGTGCTCAATCGCATGCTGCTGAATAACGGCCCCTCCAACTCTAATGGCCTTAATTGCTGGCATGGCAACTTTACGGACCCGAATTTTGGAAAAGCCTTCAACTCTCCAACAACTCCTTGCCAGGGCAATCAGCCCAGGACGGGGCAAGCCGAATTCAGGCTCTACTTCTAACCGGACCGAAGCCAAAGCCTGAAAACTTCAGCTTCATCACCTTGACGCTGCCCACAACAGCGAGCATAATTCCAAAAACCGGGGCCCTCTGGGTCCCGGTTTTTGCTTTGCGGAGGCTGCGATGAACGCGAAAACTGACTTTCTTCTCCATGGGAAGACTCTCTCAAAACAACTGGGTTTGTTCCTTGGCTTGCTTCTTGGGGCCACTCTCCTTTACGCCGGAGACAAGCCCTGGAAGGCCAAATCGTATCAGCAGTGGGACGAGAAAGACCTTCAAACCATCCTCAGCGACTCACCTTGGGTGCGGGTAACTCCGATCCAGCGTACATGGCTTACCGTTGCCGAAAAGGACGTTGCGCCTGATCCCCAGATCAACGGCGGCGTCAGACAAATGCCTGGCGGGGGCACCCAAGCCGGAGGAGGTGCAACCACTCCTGTGCGAGCCGGCGAGGGCTCGTGGCAGGAGCTTAACGTTCAGATTTTCTGGCAATCGTCGCGCGTGATGCGCGCAGCCACCGCCCGCGAGGCCGTTCTCCATGGCCGACAGGTGGACGTTGACAAATACGCCGCCGAGCCCCAGAGCGAGTATCAGATTATCCTGCGCATGGAGGACATGACCCCCTTCACGCAGCATGACGAAAAGTTTTTCCAGGACAACGCGTTTCTTGAAACGAAAAAGAGCAAAGACAAGATTTCGCCCACTCATGTCGTCTATGAAAAGAACGCGAAGGGATCGGTTCAGGACGCCATCTTTTTCTTTGCCAAGACTACCTCTTCGGGTGCTCGCACAATCTCCGGCGACGAAAAGGAAGTGCAATTCTCTTGCAAGATTGGGGATCAGAAGGTGCGCGTGGGTTTCAGGCCGCAAGAAATGGTCGATCAGGCTGGCCCTGATTTGTGATCCCGTGCCAGCCACAAGCTACGCGTAGTTTTTCTTTTGAGAACTGAGCCGGCACCGCCCTATAATTTGGAGGAGGGAATTCTCGGTGTCCTCGGCGCTCTTTTTGCTAAATCGCAGAAGCCTTCCTAAGTGTAGTCTTTCATTCCCGGTATCTCGCGCAGGGCAGGGCAGGGCCTTGGGGATTTGCGTTTCTCTTTGGCTTTCCTGCCTCTTATGTTTCTCTAGCCTACTTGAGGGTCCAGCAGCAAGAGCCGAAAGTTATCGAGCCAGCACGTCGCAGGGCCCGTCTTCTACGAAGACGACTAGCGCGGCCCAGACGAACCCCGGTCCAGCCGTGGCCGAAAATGCAGTCAAGCCTGGCGAATCCCCCGCGTCAGATCCCGCGCTCGCTCCAGCGAGATTATTGCTGCAACGCGGAATGTTGAGCGACGCCGAGGCGGCCATCAGAAGCCATTTGCAGGGCCACGCGGACTCCGCGGATGCGCATTTCTTGCTTGGTTTCATCTTGTTCAGGCAGGTGCAGGCAAAATGGTTAGAAGCAGGGGAAAAGGACAGCGAAGCCTTGCGTTACAATAGCGGAGATTTGAGCGGCTCGCTAGTTGCGTATCGCGATGCCAAGGTTAAAGAATCGCTCGCAGAATTCACCGCCGGAGCAAGGTATCACGCCCCGAACGCGTTTGATCTGAAAATCGTGGCCCTCGACTATATCCTGCTTAAGGATTACGTGGATGCCGACCATTGGCTCACGCGGTCGCTCCAGTGGGATCCTCGCGACGCGCAGGCCTGGTACTACATGGGGCGCACGAAATACAGCGAGAGCCAGTTTCCGGAGGCGATTGAAGCCTTTGCGCGGTGCCTACGACTAGAACCGCGCAACGTCCTGGCGGAAAACAACGTGGGATTGTCTTACGAGGCCTTCGGCCAGCAGGACCAGGCCATCCAGGCTTTCAAAAATGCCATTGCCTGGGAACTCGAAAGCCCGGCCAAAGACCCTGAGCCGTTCATTGAGCTCGCTCACCTCTACCTGAACCAAAATCAACCGGAAAAAGCGGTGCCTTATCTCTCGCAGTCTATCGCCATTTTCCCTAGGGTATCGAAAGCGCATGAGACACTAGGAAAAGCCTACTCCCTGCTACATCGGCTCCCCGAAGCCCAGGCGGAGCTGGAAAAGGCCGTTGCCCTCGAGCCGGAAACGGCTTCGCTGCACTGCATGCTGGGCAAGATCTATCGGCAAGAAGGAATGCTCTCGGAAGCCAAAGCCGAATTCGACCGCTGCGCCGCGCTGCAGCCGCAGTCAGAAAACCCTTCAGGAGCGGAGCCTCAAACACAGAAAGCTATCCAGCGCCGGAACTAAACCCCCAAAGCGAGTGAGCGCCGGACTCCCTCAGTTCTTTTCTTTCTCCTCCGTCCGCGTGGAAACGCCTTTCGCCAACCGGACTAACTCTTCAAGCGCTTCGTGCACCTGTTTTGCGTACGCTCCGGTCGGTTCCAACTGCAAATATTTTTCGTACGCCTCGATGGTTCCCGCGGGGATAACGTAAAGGATTTTGCCGTCTGCCGGTTTCGTCGTGACGGTGCTGCTCAGGGCATCGCCCAAGAGCTTCCAGGCCAACGCATCCTGGGGATTGAGTTGAGTTACTTGCTGGAGCGTCGCAATGGCCTCGGCCAATTTCCCTTCATTCACGAGCACGATGGCGATGTTTTTCTTGCAGCTCGCTGACACGTTTTTGGCCGGGGCGTCGACAATTGAGATTTTGTCGCATGCCGCGGTCGCCTCCTCGATCCTGCCCACCTCGGCGAGGTCTGTTGCGAGTTCCCAATATGTCGGCGCCGCCGGCTGCAGGATGGCGGCCTGCTGCAGCATGGTTATCGCTTCTTGATATTCTCCCAAGCCGCCGTAGGCCATGCCGAGATTACTCAAAATGACCGGCAGATCCTTGTTCTGCACGAGCATCTCCACTGCTTTTTCTTGACTTACTAAGCCATTGCGTATGACTCCGATTAAACCGATCACGCGGACACCATTTGCATCGTTCACTCGCGTGTCTTCCAATGCCTGCTCATATTCCGTAATGGCCGCCTGATAATCGGCCTTCATCTTGGCGAGCAGTGCGGGCTTTTGGGCGTTCGCCGCCGTTTGAAGTTGTTGCCGGATCGCCTTAGCACCCTGCATTGCCTGGTTGCCGTTCACGAAATGTGTCTTGATCAAATTGGAGCTATTCTTCGTCTGCTCTTTCTTCTCGGTTTCAGTGCCAGGTGCCTGCTGCCCGGTTTCTGACGCGGCCCTGGGCGTCAGAACTGAAAGCAAGGCGAACAGCAGCCCGAGTCTGCCAGCTTCGACAAGTGATCGGTACATAAAATTCCCCTTCTTACTTCCATCGGGTCCCCGTGCAGATTATCGCGTAACTCGGCCACCGGGAACAGGCCATGCCCCCAAAAACGCCATTGCCTCCAGAACTCCTGCCAAGGATCCTGACACTCAGGCCAGCTCGCCCCGCCGCCGCGCTAGATGCCCTTTCCTTCGGTGATGGTGAGGATGCGGTCGATGGCAGGCACGGGACGCTGCTCCACAACTCCGTCCGGCCAATGAATTTCCAACTTCTCGATTTTAGTGGCCGAGCCCAAGCCGAAGTGCGGGCGAGGGTCAGAGCTGGAGGCGTAGCTTCCCCCGCTCGAGACGTCAGCACGCTGGCGCACGCCTCCGGCCGTGAGGAAGACCCTGGCACCGACGGCGTCTCGGGGCGAGCGATACGCACCTGGAGATGGCGAAGCGCGCCGCCCCCCAGGTTCGGATCCCGGCGAGAGCAGCTTGAGTTCAAGCCAGTGGTTTCCATTGTTGACGACGTTGCGCAGGAGAGTTGGCGTCGAGTCCATATTGTTCATCACCACGTCGATGTGGCCGTCATTAAAGATGTCACCAAAGGCGGCGCCGCGGGCAGATACGATAGTGGCCAGGCCGCTGCCCGTGGCTGCGGGGACCTCGACAAATTTCTTCCCATCCAGATTGCGGAACAAGAGCGGACGCTGGGCGTAAGTTGTGCCCCAGTCGGCCTTATCCGCAACGGGATAGACGTGGCCATTGGCGATGAAAAGATCGAGCAGGCCGTCGTTGTCGAAGTCAAGAAAACCAGCGCCCCAACTTAGAAACGGAATGGTGGGATTCCCGAGGCCAACGCGGTAGGAAACATCCGTAAACGCCGCTTCACCTTCGTTGCGGTAGAGCGTTTTGTTGTCGTCGGAAAAAGTGGTGATGAAAAGGTCGATCTTGCCGTCACGGTTGTAGTCGCCGACGGCGATGCCCATGGAGGCTTGGGCGCGGCCTTCTTCGTTAACGGCGAAGCCGGATACATAGCTGATGTCCTCGAAAGTTCCGTCGTGGCGATTGCGATACAGGAAGTTGCTGCTGGAGTCGTTGGCGACCACTAGATCGGGCCAGCCGTCATCGTCGAGATCGACGAAGACGGAGGCGAAACCGTAGTGGCCCTGCGGGTCGGATACTCCCGCTTTGACGCTCACGTCCGTAAAGGTGCCGTCGCCATTGTTGTGGAAGAGGTGGTCGGGTTCGCCGATAAGACCAAAAGGGCCGCAGAAGACGTCTACTCCGCGGTACTGGCAAGCGCCTTCCGGTACGCCACCCTGGCCTGCTAAGGCCGGGCGATCGAGGTTGTAACTCACATATCCAGGAACGAAGAGATCGAGGAGGCCATCGCGGTCATAATCGCCCCAGGTAGGGCCGGTCGACCAGCCTCCCAGGGCCACGCCGGCCTTTTCCGCTACATCGGTGAACGTGCCGTCATGATTGTTGTGGTACAGGCGGTTCTTGCCGTAATTCGCGACATAAATATCCGGCCAGCCATCGTTGTCATAGTCGGCGACGGCCACGCCGAATCCCCAGCGCTCGTTGGCCACGCCGGCTTTGTCGGTGACATCGGTGAAAGTACCGTCGTGATTATTGTGGAAGAGCATGGCGCGCGGCGGAGCTTCTTTGCCCTTCATGGCAGCCGCGGTAGAACCGTTGAGAAGGTAGATGTCCAGCCATCCGTCGTTATCGTAATCGATGAGCGCGATGCCCGACCCGGGGGCGTCAATGATCGTGGATTTTTCTGGCGTACCAGAGCGATGCCGAAATTTATCGAGGCCAGATTGTTTTGTGATATCGAGAAAAACGACTGGAGCGCCATCGACGAAGCCGCCCGCGGTGATCGGGCGAGAGAGTGCGTCTTTGATGGGAGTGTGGGCGCCGCCGGTGGCCATGCCGGAGGGACTGGGCGGAGCGGGAGATTGAGGCTTGGGGATGGGTGGCGATGATTGCTGCTGAGAATGAGCTTGACGTGTCGAAACGAAGAAAGCGATCGGGATGACAAGGAGTAGGGCGATGAGTGAGTAGCGATCATGAAGTGCGCGTGGGTTCATTTGCTGGGCACTTTTGGCAGTGGCTCGTCCACTTGCAGAACTTGATCGCAGCGAATGTTTTTCAGCGATTGAAGAATGCCGCTGGGCCAGCGGATCTCGATGGAAGGAATGTTGGACTCGGCGCCCAGCCCGAAGTGGATGCGCTTGTCGCTCGAGGACAAGTAACTACCGGCGGTAGAGAGGGTGGCGAATTGCGAGCCTTTCGCTGTGACGAGTTTAACTTCAGCGCCGATAGCGTCTCGGTTGCTCTTGTGCCCAATCAGTCTCAAGGTGAGCCAATGATTTAACGTGGGCGTTTCGTTGTGGAGAATGTAGACGGGGCCGTCGTTGGTGGTGACGACGGCATCGAGCCGACCGTCATTGTCAATGTCACCGATAGCCAAGCCGCGGCCCAGCATGGACTGGCGAAAAATTGCGCCTGAGTCCGCGGAAACATCGACGAACTCTTTACCGGTGTTACGGAGGAGCAGCATCGGCTCACGATAGTGAAGATTGGGATAATTGAGTTCTACGGTGTCGAGATCGTGGCCTTGAGTAACTAGCAGATCCTTCCAGCCATCGTTATCGTAATCCAGAAAACGAACGCCCCACCCGGAGTGCAACATCGTGGAGCGCGCAAGGCCGGTAGTAAAGCTGGAATAAGTAAACGTGGAGTCGCCATTGTTTTGGTAGAGGGCGTAGCGTTGGTTGGCCAGATCGGTGATGACTAGGTCTGGCCAACCGTCGTTGTTGTAGTCGGCAAAGTCGACACCCATGCCGGCGTAAGTGCGGCCGTCACCATCCACCGCGACCTGAGAGAGCAGACCGATTTCTTCAAACGTGCCGTCACCCTTGTTGCGATACAGAAACTCAACCATCGAGTCATTGGCGACGAAAACGTCAATGTGGCCGTCACGATCGTAATCCGCGATGGCGATGCCAAGGCCTTTGCCAGGTTTAGAAAGGCCAATTTTCTGCGACACTTCCGTGAAATGGCCGTTGCCTTCATTGTGGTAGACCAGCGGCGTGATGGCCTGGAAATAGTCGGGATGGCAATAGGAGCGGTAGCCTTCTTTGTGCTCTCCACACCAGATGTCGTCGAAGTCCCACTCCACATAGCGGAGGACCACAAGATCGAGGAGGCCATCATTATCTAAATCCACCCACGCGGCGCTGGTGGACCAGCCGCTGCCGCTTACACCGGCTTTCTCGGTGACATCCGTAAAAGTGCCATCGCCATTATTGTGGTACAACTTGTTGCCCCCATACGCCGTAACATACAAATCCTCGAACCCGTCGTTGTCGTAATCACCCACGGCGACTCCCATGCCGTATCCTGCCCCCTGGAGACCGGCCTTCTCGGTAACATCTTCAAACGTGCCGTCTTGTTTCTGATGGAATAGTCGATTCCAGTATTGGGGACCAGTCTTTTGCGGGATATGGCCCTTGGGCGTGGGGTCCAGAAGAGGCGCGCCATTCACAAGAAATATGTCGAGTCGCCCGTCGTTGTCATAATCGAACAGAGCAACGCCCGCCCCCATCGTCTCGATCAAGTAATGCTTTGCGGTGTGGGAGGAGATGTACCGTAAGTGTACGCCGAGCGCGGCGGCCACATCCACAAATTTGCCGGGGACTGGCTTTGTCGGCTCCTCGGGCCGTGGCCCTTCTGGTGATATTCCTGAGGCCGTGAGAAGCGCCAGGAGCAGGACTCGCGGCAATGCGCGCATATGCGCTTCATACTACAGCATCGAAGCCGGAACGTCCCCGCAGGGAGCTTATGTCCAACACCAGAAGCGGGGAATGACCTTGGTTATCTTTTGGCATATGAGTGGCTTACATGGGAAGGCTGAAATGACATGAAGGTAGGTTGACAGCCTTCAATCTCCTCGCAGAGAGTGCAAACTGGGCGTTGGCGCTTTAGTGTGTCTAGGCACGCCGGGCGCTGGGCGGCCGCGTGCAACTAGCTGTGCCAAGCTCCGACCGGATGCTCTCGAATCACCCAGTTTTGCTCGGCTCATTTTGTGGCGATGGACTTCATGGCCTACGAATATTGATGATCTCTATCGCGTTTGGTCAAGGAAAGCGGCAGGGGCAATAGGAGACACGATTGAAAAAAACCTTCGCAGTTACACTCTTCGCCTTTCTGCTTTCGGCAGGAAACACCCTCGCCCAGACCAAGGAGCCGCCGGATCCTTACAAGCCAATTCTCGACCGGCTTGAGTCAATACTGACATTGCCGCTCCCGGACTGGCGCTACCACGCGGACCTGGCTCACCCGGAAGACCCTTCGCTGAGTGACGCCGATTGGCCCACCATGAAGGTTCACGAAGAATGGAAAACCGGAGCCCGGGTGTTTCGCGGCGCGATTGAAATTCCGGAAAAGATCAACGGCTATGCGGTTCGAGGGTCGCGCGTGACACTAGAGCTGCTGCTGACCAGCAACGATTCGATCACCATCACCGTCTTTTCCAACGGTTCGCTGGTCGAACGTGGCGACGAGGATACGCAGCAGGCCATTCTGCTGACGGAGAACGCGCAACCCGGCCAGAAGTTCCTGATTGCCGTGCGGGTAAACGCAGGCCAAGGTGGCACACAGATTTACCGCAGCCAGCTAAACCTGGAGGCCCCGGCCAACCGCCCAGATCCGAGCATCCTGCGCGAAGAGATTCTTTCCGCGCGGCCAATGGTGGCCGCGTTCCCCGAGGGCCAGGCCGGGCGCGAAACCCAGATCGATTCGTGCGTAAAAGCAATTGACTTCACGGCGCTGGACCGCGGAGATCAGGGAGCGTTCGATGAGTCATTGCGGCAAGCACAAGCAAAACTGAAGGTTCTGGATCCCTGGCTGAAGCAATTCACAATTCGCGCGGACGGTAACTCCCACATTGATATGGCTTGGCTGTGGCCATGGACGGAAACAGTGGAGGTGGTGCGCAATACGTTTCGCAGCGCACTCGACCTGATGCAGGAGTACCCGGACTTCAAGTTCACCATGTCCTCCGCTCGCACCTATGTTTGGATGGAGGAAAAATATCGCGACCTCTTCAAGGAAATTGAGCAACGTGTGCGCGAGGGCCGCTGGGAAGTCATCGGCGGAATGTGGGTCGAACCGGACCTCAATATGCCCGGGGGAGAATCCCTGGTCCGGCAGATCCTCGTGGGAAAACGCTATTTTCATAATAAATTCGGAATCGACGTGAAGATCGGTTGGAATCCGGATTCGTTTGGCTACAACTGGCAGCTTCCGCAGATCTACAAGAAATCCGGCATGGATTATTTCGTGACGCAAAAACTGATGTGGGCACACGAATTTACTACTTTTCCCTACAAACTTTTTTGGTGGGAATCGCCGGATGGCAGCCGCATTCTGACTTACTTTCCGCATGATTATGCCGCGGGGATCGATCCACCACAGATGGCCAAGGACCTTTCCATTTGGATTCCCTCGCTGTACGGGACAGACTCCAAGCAGCATTCCGACATGCTGCACCTATATGGCGTTGGCGACCATGGCGGCGGGCCGACGAGAACCATGCTGGACAATGCCACGCGGTGGATGAAACCCGACGTTGTTTATCCCAACCTTCGTTTCAGCACTGCGAGGTCTTTCTTCGAAGACTTGGAACAGAAACTGCCCACCATGAAGGTCCCGACGTGGCGCGATGAACTTTATTTCGAATACCACCGCGGCGTGCAGACTTCCCAAGCGGAAACTAAGAAGCGCATTCGAAAGACTGAGGAGCTGTTACTGAATGCGGAAAAATTCTCCGCGCTCGCGACTCTTTACGGTCGCGCTTATCCTTCGGAAGATTTCGATCGCGGTTGGAAGGATCTGCTCTTTGACGATTTTCATGACATCATGCCCGGATCGGGGATCGCGGTGAACTATCTCGACGCTAAGCGCAATCTAGAGGACGTCAGCCGCGCCGGACAAGCCATTCTTGATCATTCACTTGGGGAAATTGCAGCACACATTCATACGACCGGGCCGGGCGTTCCAGTCGCCGTGTTTAATTCGTTGTCCTGGCCGCGCGATGAAGTTGTGGAGGCTGGCGTTCAGCTGCCTGGCGCTGTAGCCGCGGTTGAAGTTGTCGATGCTGCCGGAAAGCTCGTGCCTTCTCAGACGCTCACGATGGATCGCACCACGCACCGTGTCCGGCTCTTGCTCAAAGTTAGCGTACCGGGCTTCGGCTATCGCACCTACTACGTTCGCGGGGCTGCCAAACAGACCGCGCGCCCGTCTGAGGTTCAGGCTTCAGATAGCACGCTCGAAAATGATCTCGTGCGGTTAAAAGTCGACCCGCAAACAGGATGCATGACCAGCCTTTTCGACAAACGCAGCAAAACCGAGGCTCTGGCGGCCTCCGAAACCGACACCGGCGGTCCTACCCAAACCGTCTGCGGCAATCTCCTTCAAACCTTTCGCGACAAACCCAAACAGTGGGACGCCTGGAATATTGACGCTGATTTTGAAAAAGAGCACTGGGATCTCGACCATGCCGACGAAGTCAAGCTCGTTGAGAATGGCCCGCTGCGCGCCATCCTCCGCTTGAAAAATCATTTCCAGAATTCCACCTTCGTTCGCGACATTACCCTGACTGCTGGTTCGGCCCGCGTCGACGTGAATACCATCGCCGACTGGCACGAGAAACATATTCTCCTGAAGGTCGCCGTTCCCTCGAGCGCCCACAATGATAAAGCCACCTTTGAGATTCCTTACGGTTCGATCGAACGCCCGACAACCCGTAACACTCCTGCTGAAAAGGGAAAATTCGAAGTGCCCGCGCTGCAATGGGCGGATCTCTCGGATTCGAATCACGGAATCAGCCTGCTGAACGATTGCAAATACGGTTACGACGCCAAAGGAAATGTTTTACGGCTCTCGCTGTTGCGTTCTCCGGAGTGGCCGGATCCGCACGCCGACGAAGGGCGACATGAATTCACTTATTCCCTCTATCCGCATGGTGGAACTTGGCGTGAGGCGCTGACCGTCCGCCGTGGGTACGAACTTAATTATCCGCTTC
>Ga0307474_10000386_pt1 | contig 31908 bp, 27 predicted proteins | sample atmos_gasesECM1C_2_FD_203312 | JGI IMG/M metagenome (GOLD analysis project Ga0307474, IMG submission 203312) | Hardwood forest soil microbial communities from Morgan-Monroe State Forest, Indiana, United States - atmos_gasesECM1C_05 | ecosystem: Environmental > Terrestrial > Soil > Temperate... | reverse complement strand
GCTCTACCAATCTGTCGCTGCTGCTCTAGATGAATTGGTCGCTGCGGTCGGGCTGAAACTTGCTGCTTGATTCAATCCTCCAACGAGAACAAAGTTCTCGTTGGGGCCCCAATAACCGACTAAAGCGCGACTTTGTTGTGGCTCGGGCGGCACGGCTAAAAGCCGTGCCCTTCCCGGTCTTGCTTTCTCCGTTCTCTTTAGAGAAGCAGCCTCAACTCTCCCTTCAGTCTGCCGATGGGGATCGTGGAGGGTGTGCTGTTCAATAAGGGAGCGGGCGCGGCGGTTCATACGGACTTGGCCCAACACGCTCACCTAGTGGCCAATTCTGGACGTCAGCAGGAAATCTGCGCGGTCAAAATCTGGCGCGAGCGCAGCGGGCTGGACTCTCCTTCGCTTTACCTCGAACTCACGGCTATGCACATTCTCGCGGCTGAACGGTTCGGGCAGCTGGCGGACAATGTGCTCACGGTGCTGTGCTACATCTCGACCCGGTTCGAGCAGGCCGTGGTCCGAGATCCGGCGAACTTTGACAATGTTGTGTCGAACGACCTGTCGGCCGGGGAGAAGAAGGCTATCGCCAAAGCGGCGCGCGACGCCTTGTACGATGAGTGGAAGAAGATTATGTGGTAGTGGATTGGGGCAGAGGTGGCGTCCCTCCGGAGTTCGTCCGGTACCTCTTCTGTCGCCCCTTCGGGGCTTGTTGATTTCCAGTTTTCTCATCCACGCCTGACGCCGTGGGCTGCATTCTTGCGCCGCTCCGCGGCTGGAGTTTGCACGGTCGTCGCCCTCATCGATGATGCAAACGATCGCGCCGATTACCGGGCGAGGGTCGGCGCAGCTACAGCGATCGGTCAGACTCTCAACTCCACCACGGTCGCACCGCCGCCGCCCTCGTTCTGTGGCGGCTCGGCTACGGACGCCACGTGAGGATGCTGTTGCAGCAACTGGCGCAGGGCTTTGCGCAGGATGCCCATGCCGCTGCCGTGGACCACGCGGACGCGCGGGAGGCCGGCGAGGAAGGCACGGTCCACGAACTTTTCGACTTCGCGCGAAGCGTCGTCTACCGTTTGGCCGATGACGTTGATCTCGGTGGGGACGTTTGCGCCCTCGCTTTCGAGCGAGACCGAAATGCCGCGGGCTCGCGCTGCCGTCACGGGGGTTTGCACGGCCTTTCCCTGGGCGCTGGCCAGGACTTCGGCGATGTCGTCGCGCGCGATCTTCATTTTCATCGCACCCATCTCGACTTCGAAATGATTGTCGTCGATCTTGCGCACCACCCGGGCGGGGCGGCCCGTCGACTTCAGTTTGACCGTGTCGCCTTCGGAGACGTGCTTGACCACTTGCGGCTGGGCGTACGGATCGCCTTGATCGGCTCCGGTCGAGTGGGCGACCACGGTGGAATCGAACTGCTCCCGGAACTCGCGGCGGAGCTTGGCAATGCGACGCTCGGCGTCTTTTGAGAGCTTCTGCGCGGCGGCGCGATCCTGGATGGCGCTTACCGCTTCGCGGGCGTGGTATTCGAAATCGCGCAGAACACTTTCCAGTTTCTTCTCCATATCGCGGACTTTGGCTTGCTGCTCCTTGCGGCCTTCGGCGGCGAGGTGAGACTTCTCGCGCTCCAGATCCTGCTCGCGGGCTTTCAGGCGGAGGCGCTCGTTTTCGGCTTCGCGCAGGTCGGCATGGAGCTTGTCAAGAAACTGGCCGACGTCGCGTGCTTGCGTGCCCAGGCGCGCGCGGGCGCTCTCGATGATGAAGGGATTCAATCCCAGACGCTGCGCGATGTTGATTCCCGCCGATGCGCCCGGGACGCCGACTTTCAGCTCGTAGGTGGGCTGCAGGGTCTTTTCGTTGAAACCTACCGAGGCATTGAGCACGCCGGGCGTATTCGCAGCGTAGACTTTGAGCGAAGTGTGATGGGTTGAGATCACCGTGATCGCGCCGATGTGGGCAAAGTGGCCGGCAATTGCCACGGCCAGAGCGGCGCCCTCTTCCGGATCGGTGGCGGAACCTAACTCGTCGAGCAGCACGAGAGAGTGGACCGTCGCGGTGCGGGAGATGAAATCGATATTGGTGACGTGGGCGGAGAAGGTGGAAAGATTCTGCTCGATCGACTGATAGTCGCCGATGTCGGCTAGGATGGCGTCGAAGACGGGGAGCTCGGCGCGGTCGGCAGGGACTGGCAGGCCGGACTGGGCCATTAAGGACAGGAGGCCTACGGTTTTCAGGGCTACTGTTTTTCCGCCGGTATTTGGGCCGGTGATGATGAGCTGGCGCCGGGGACCTTCCAATTCGATAGTCACTGGAACCACGGAGGCGCCTTTGGCTTTTAGATTTCGTTCCAGCAGCGGATGCCTTGCATTGTGCAGCAGCAGGCGAGCTTTGCTCGCCTCGGACAGCCGGGGGCGGCTGTCCCCACCTGGGTCTTGCTTGTCCTCTCGGTCTTGCTCATCTCCGCTCCGGCAAACTGCTACGCAGTTGTAGTCTTCGGCGAAGCGGGCTTTGGCGTACTGGAGTTCCAGTTCCGCTAGCACATCTACGGCGACCAGAATCGATGTGGCTTCGGAGCCGATGCGCTCGGTCATTTCCAGGAGGATGCGGTGAATCTCTGCGAGCTCCTCTTCCAGCAGTCGGACCAGTTCGTTGTTCTGCTCGATCGTTTCCAGCGGCTCGACGAAGACGGTTTGACCGCTGGAGCTGGCGCCGTGCACCACGCCTTGCACGCGGCGCTTTTGCTCGACTCGGACGGGGATGACGAAGCGCTCGCCGCGTATGGTGACCAGTTCGTCCTGCACGGCGCCGCCTTCGGCCAGGCGACGCAGATAGCCGCGCAGGGATTCCTGAATCGCGCGGCGCTGCTTTTCGATTTCTCGGCGAATACGCGCCAGGTCGGGGGATGCCTTGTCTTCGAGGGTACCGTCGGGCTGAATTTTGTTGCGGAACGCGCGGAGAAAGTCGGTGAAGTCGACGATCTGGTCCGAGAGCGAGCGCACTCCGCGCCATTGCGAGCGCATACTGGCGGGCGGGTGCAATGCGATTTCTCGCCACTCGGCGGCGCGGTCGACGACCAGGATGACGTTGCGAATCTCGGTGGTTTCGAGGGCGGCTCCGGCGATGCGCGATCTGTCGACGAGTTGTCCGACTTCGATGAGGCCGGAGAAATCGAACCGCCCGCCCACGCGGCGGAATTCGCGAATCTCGCTCGCCAGTTCCTGCTGGCTCCCGATCCAGTCGCGGTCGGTTGAAGCGGTCAGCGCGGTGATGCGCTTTTGTCCGAGCGGCGAGGAGGCGTATCCGCGCAGGAGTTCGCGCAGGGCGTCGAATTCCAACACGCGCGCGGAGGAATGGAGGAGCTCGGGCATGGCAGATTTATGTTACAGGAGAAGGCACCACAGCGAGGCGCTCCGCAGGGGCTAAAGCCGGTACTATTCTGCGGCAATTACAGCATCGCTAAAGCGATGCCCTGATACGACTCGTGAGTTTTTCAGCAAACAGTTTAGTCGCCAGCGGCGCCGGCCACTTGTGCGGCAGGCTCGGCGGCGGCGGGGAATCTGACGACAAACAAAGCTCCGCCATCCGGCTTGTTCTGGCAGGTAATCTGGCCGCCGTGGTCCTGGACCACTCCGTAGACAGCGCTGAGGCCCAGGCCGGTGCCCTTGCCGACGGGCTTGGTGGTGTAGAAGGGATCGAAGACGCGGTCGGGCTCGCGAATTCCGAGACCGGTGTCGGAAAACTGCAGCACGACGTCGGCGCCCTGGCGCGCGGCGATGATCTCGAGGGATCCGCCGCCGGCTTCCTGCAGCGCGTCCATCGCGTTTTCGATGATCTCGATGAAGGCCTGAAAGAGCTGGTTCACGTTGCCCTGCACGCGGGGCAAACCCGGTTCGATTGAAACGGAGACCTGAATCTTGCCGCCGGCGTAGCGCGATTCCATCATTTGGCGCGCGCGGTGGAGCAGTATGCTCACATCGGCGGACGCTTTTTCTCCCGGTACCTGCTGTGCAAAGCTCAGCAGGTTGGCGACCAGGTCGTGGGTGCGTTGGGCCTGGCTCACTATTTTGCGGACCAGTTTGTTCTGCTCGTCGGTCAGCCGCTCTTGTGCCCAGAGCTGCTCCGAATAGTTCATGATGGCTTTCAGGGGGACGTCAATCTCGCGCGCGGCACCCGCCACCAACGTCCCGAGCGAAGCCAGCTTTTCTTTCTGCACCAGCTGGTTCTGCAAACGTTTCTGGTTGTCGTAGCCGCGGCGCGAGTCCCGCAGCAGGCTCATGAGCGCCTGGTCCTGCATGTACTGCCGCAGGAAAACGAACATTCCCAACAACAGCATCGCAGCCAGCACGGAGAATATTCGGAAAGTTCGCACGGGAGTGGAGGATTGGTCGAACAAAGCGGTCCACACTCCCAGGACGGGCAGCGAGAGTATAGCCAGCATGGCAAGCCGAGGAACAAGTTTCCTCCATCGCGGGTCCAGGCGGAACTCCACGCTCTTCAGCTCCCACGGCTGCGCTGCCAGAGCGGTGGCCGCCATCCACACCACGGACCCAATCAGGGGGACGTCGTAGAAGCTCCCAGAGTAGTAGCCGCCATTGGTAACCGCCCGATCGAGGAACTGGGCACCAATGCCGTACAACACGCCAGCGCCAAGAAAATTCAGGTAGAGCCGACGCCATCCACCAGAACTGGTCCAGGCCGCCAGACCCAGCACCGCCATCAGCAAGACATTCTCGAGCAGATACAGACCGTCGTAGAACTTGTCGTAGGAAGCTACGTTCAGCACCACGTACTGGTGCGGAAACACGAGAAAAGCGTAGAGAAAGATCCACCAACCCACCAGCATCAAGAAATTCAGCACGCTGAGATGAATCTTTCCTTCCTTCTTCACAAGGTCCGGACGCCAGCCGACAGCCGCAATCATCGGCAACACGTGGAAGAAAAGAACGATGTCGAAGAAGTAAGGGTCGGGAATCGGCTGATGGAGCACGAGTTCGCTGTGCGCCCAGGCTCCCTGATTGCACGCCCATAGCGAGAAGCCCAGCGTCATGAGCACCCAGAAGCCGCGTTCCCGCTTGGGCTTACGAATGGCACTCCACAGCATGACGGCTGCGGCCATCAGCATGATCACTAAGCCACCCACATCGGCGAACGCGGTCAATCCGGCACTCTTAGGCGCGGTGAGCGACACTACGGTAAAGGCCAGAGTGATCCCAGCCGCGGCGACAAACCAACGGTGGCGTCGGAACAGAGTCATCCGTCCCAATTCTATGGGAGTCAATCGGGAATGCCGAGGATCGTTTGAAACTGGGCAGATTACTTCGGTTACACCTCCAGGCGAGGCGGGCCCGGGAAGTGCTCCGGAAGTCTAAAGATGTAAAATGAAGGGCGGGGAAGGTGGCTTCATTCCGATCTTCCCCTGGTGATCTGCCATGGCGTTTCCCGTAACCCGTCTTCGCCGCCTGCGTCGCACCGCCGAACTGCGCAACATGGTGTGCGAAACCCGCCTGACTCCCGACTCCTTCGTGTATCCCATGTTCGTGTGCCCGGGAGAGGGAGTTCGCAAGGAAGTTCGTTCCATGCCGGGCGTGTTCAACCTGTCGGTAGACGAGGCGGTGAGGGATGCGCAGGAAGCGCATTCCCTGGGCGTCCCCTCGGTGATTTTGTTCGGTCTTCCCGACAAGAAAGATGAAGTCGCCACCGGAGCATGGGTCGAGGACGGGATTGTGCAGCAGGCGGCGCGGGCGATGAAGCGCGAAGTGCCCGGCCTGGTTTTGATGGGCGACGTTTGCCTGTGCGAATACATGTCGCATGGCCACTGCGGCATTGTGAAATCGAGCTTCACGCCGCAATCGCTAGGTGCGGCGGTTCTCAACGCCGTGAAGCCTTCGCAGCGCGTGCTCGCGGTGAAGGATAAAGCGGAGAAAGACAAGGCTATCAAGACGGCGGTGTCCGCAGCGGCACATGCCGTTGAGGCAAGTTTCGAGATCGACAACGACTCTTCGCTGGAGTTGCTGGCCCGCACCTCGGTTTCTCTGGCGAAAGCGGGCATCGACGTCATCGCGCCTTCCGACATGATGGACGGCCGGGTTGGGGCCATCCGCCGAGCGCTCGACGAAGCCGGTCTCATCAACACGCCGATTCTTTCTTACGCGGCAAAATTCGCGTCGGGGTTTTACGGACCGTTCCGCGAGGCCGCGGACTCGGCGCCGCAATTCGGCGACCGGCGCTCGTACCAGATGGATGGAGCCAACGTGCGCGAGGCCATGCGCGAGATCGAAGCCGACATCGAAGAAGGGGCTGACATGATCATGGTCAAGCCCGCCATGCCGTATCTTGATGTCATCGCCGCCGCCCGCGACCGGTTCGACCTGCCGCTTGCTGCCTATCAGGTCTCCGGCGAATTCGCCATGATCGAAGCCGCCGCCCGCAATCGATGGATCGAACGGGAGCGGGTCATGATGGAGTCGCTGCTCAGCATCCGGCGGGCGGGGGCGAGCATTATTCTGACGTACTACGCGAAAGACGCGGCCAAACTACTGGGGTAGTAGTTGTTTGGTCGGGTACCCCTCGGCCTCCCTCGGTTGAAAATCCCCACCCTCAATTGAAATGGCGCAGGCGGACATCGTTACGAGCGGGCCGGCCGCCTGATCTCCGCGTCAGAAGACTGCCTTTAATCCCAGCTGGATGTTGCGCGGGCCGGCGGGATGAGTCAGCCCTAAACTTTCACTATCGGACGGGGATGCCACGGTCTGTGATGGCAACCAGCGCCCAATTACCGAATTGTAGTTACCTCAGGATGGAACCTTGGGAGATTCTCCGTGAAGGGGAACTGCGGTTCGGGACTGCCCGATCTTGCAGGACCAACGAGCGCGGGCGAGTCGCCCGCGCCCACAGGAGCAGCCACACGCTCACAGCGCAGGTCCTTTATTTCATCTCCTGCAATTTCTTCAGCCTTGCTTTTCCGTTTTCGTTCTTCGGGTTCAATTCCAGCGATTTCTCATAGTTCTTGATGGCCAGTTCTTTCTGGCCGGTCTTCATGTAGGCTTCGCCCAAACTGTCGTAAACATTAGAGGACTGCGGATATTCCTGCACGTTGCGCTGGAACACGGCGATGGCATCCTGCTCGTGACCCCCGTATAGCAGCGTGTAGCCGAACTGATTCAACTCGCCTTCAGCTGTCTCGGGGTCGAGTGCACCTGACTTCTTTAGCTCTGCGTAGCGGTCGAGTGCCGCTTGAGTACCTCGCAGCTTTCCAATCAAAGCCAGTGCATGCAAGTCGCCGGCCTTGTAATCCCACTTGTATTCCTTGGCCACGGTGCGCAGCACCAGATCGGCCACGGCAATGCCGTTGTCAGAGTTGGCCATAATGGCTACCCCGTTGCCGGTTTGCCAGTTCATGCTGAGCAACGCCTGGAACCCCTCGTCCGCTCCGTTGTGGCCGAACACGCCGGGATTCTTCTCGTCCACGAAAAAGCCCAAACCCGGACCCTGCGGCACCACCGGCGTCAGCATCTCCTCGACGGTTTGCTGCGACAGAACTTTGTTGGATTTTCCGTTCTTTGATTTTGCAATCTCAATGGCAAATTTGGCAAGATCCGTCGGCGTAGTCCACAGACCTGCCGCGGCCATCTCGGGATAGATATGCCATCTCCCGTGCACGGGCTTGCCTTCCTGGTAAGTTCCGTCTGCCGTGAGCGCGGCGCGGGCGGGCGGCGGCGGCTGCTCGTAGCTGCTGGCTGTCATGCCAATCTTGTCCAGCACGGTTTCGCGCAGCAACGCAGGGAACGCCTTTCCGGTGACATCGATCATTAACAGTTGCTCGATCGTCACGCCGCCGCCGGAATATCGGAACTTTGTTCCCGGCACGAAGTCCACCCGGATCGGATCCGTGTTGGCTGGCTTTTCTCCATTCAGGATCTCGACAATCGTCGGCAGCGGAGTGTCTACGTCATACCCGGGAAATCCGTGAACCGTCAGCCCGGCGGTGTGCGACATCAGGCGGCGCAAGGTCACTTTTTGCTCTTTTGTGAATTCATTCTCCGGTACTTTCCACGTCTTCAATTTCTGATTGACGTCTTCATCGAGCGACAACTTGCCCTTCTCCACCAGCGTGAGCGCCGCTGTTGCCGCGACCGGCTTGCTGATAGATCCGGCTTGAAATAGCGTTCCGGTCCCTACCGGCGTGGTCGAGCCGGTCTCGGTTACGCCGTATCCCTTGGCCCAGGCAATCTGGTAGTTGTCGATCACCGCTACGCTCAGCCCGGGCACGTTGTAAACCTGCATGGCTTGCGCCAGGTTGAGGCGCAGTGGCGGTTCTTTCTCGCCCATAGGGAGATCCAGCACCAGCGCTTCAATTCTCTGGATCCGTGCCTCCTGCCCGCTCGAGGCAGCCCCGTTCCCCGCACCCCTGGCGGGCGGATTCGTCTGTGCCCCTGCGTTTGGCGCACCGCAGGCTAGAACCAACACGATCAGCGCCAGCAGAATTCTTCGCTGCAAGGTGAACGTCGCGAGATTGGAAATCGAGCAGAAGGTTTTTGGCATAAGGATGTTGACGTCCACGGGTGGAAAAGGACATCACGGAGTGAACATTTCCCCGTTCGCGGCGCTTACGCTCCCGCTACGCCTCGGCCTTGGAAGCTCACTTCCACCTGCTTGCGGTCTTCGTCGGAGACTTTGAACATGGAGCGCGGCTTGAGGTTCATGAAGCTGGCTACGAACACGTCGGGGATTTGGCCGATGCGGGTGTTGTAGGTGTTGACGTCGTCGTTGAAGAACTCGCGGCGGTCGGCGATGCGCTCTTCGAGTTCGCTGATGCGGTTTTGCAGCTTGAGGAAGTTTTCGTTGGCCTTGAGTTGCGGGTAGTTTTCGGCGACGGCAAACAGTCCGCGTAAAGCGCCGGCCATCTTCAGGTCGGCTACAGCTTTTTGGCTGATGCTGGCGGCGTTCATCGACGCGGCCCGGGCCTGGGTGACGGCCACGAGCGTCTGCTGTTCGTGCTGCATGTATCCTTTAACGGTTTCGACCAGGTTGGGGATCTCGTCGTGACGCTGCTTGAGCAGGACGTCAATGTTGGCCCAGGCGCGGTCGTTTTCGTTGCGCAGTCGCACCAAGCCGTTGTAGAGGATCACGGTGTAGATCACGACACCGGCCACGAACAGAAAGAATGCCAGACCCGAAATCAGGGTGCTGTCCATCGTCACCTCGGCTATCAACAAGGTGCCAGCGGGAGGGTCGGGCAGGCAAGTGCCGGAAGGGTTGCGTCAGATGGGTGCGGCGAATGGGTCGCCGGGCTTCGCCACGGCGGTACAGCCGAAGGCGGCTGTCCCCACATGAGCGTATTTTGGGGCCTCCGGTTTAGTCTTTGCTCGGCTTTTTTGGGGTCAGGTCGCAGGCTTGGCGGACCTGGTCTAGGTTCAGGCCAGCGGGGGAGAACTCGGCGATCTGGCGGCCGCTTCGGGTTGGGAGTTCGACCTTGAATACCTGCGAGCCGATCATGCCGCGGGTCGTGCCCTTGTCCATCGAGAGAAAATGGCCGCGGACCCAGTTCCAGCCGTGGTAGGCGTGAGTGTCGTCGATGCGGACCATGACTTCCAGTTGAGGCTGGCCCCAGAAGCCGGGACGGTTGGGCGGTGGGAGGCGGACGCCGGGGTTGAAGTCGGAGAGCTTCAGCTTGCCGTCCTCGCAGAAGAGTTCGACTCTCGGTTTGTAGTCTGGATCTTCGCGGAAATAGTTCTCGGCCAGGAGTTCGAAGCGTACCTTCTTGGCGCCCGTCATCTTGTCTTCAGACCGGAACTCCATCCACTTGCCGCCGGCGCTGACACCATCTTTTTCGTCCTGGTAGGGGCTCATGGAGCCTTGCTGAGCTCGAAGCGAAATGGCTGCGGCGCAAAGCAGGGTTAAGCAGGCCAGAAAGAGCTTTGCGGCCGGAAAGGCCGACTTGCGAGAGAAAAGTAGTCCGTTCACGGGGTCCTCCAACGGTCTCCTTTATATTGAACCCGGGAGCGGATGAAAAAGTTGCATGAAATGGTGCGTGTTGGCAAGGGAAGATTCCAGGTGGGGAATAAGATTGGCCAGCAAGAATGCCCGGCACCACAGGTTATTTGGTGTTAACTCTTAGATCCAGGTAGACCTGGGAGCGGTCGTCGAACTGGCCGACCGACTTGACGTCGCTCTTGATGCCTTTGTACTGGGCGTAGACCTCGTAGTCGATGGCGCTGGAAAGTGCGGGGAAGCGGTAGGTTCCGTCCTTGCCAACAATGTACGTTTTCACCGTACGGGTACGAGTGTTGGTGAGGTAAACGACGGCGTCGGGCAGGGGATTGTCTTGGGGGTCGAGCACTTTGCCGAACAGGAGTCGCCCGGCGGACCGGTCCTTTTGCGAGGCGTGGGCCACGCCCATCGCTACCAGCAGTACACAAGAAGCAGTTACCGCGATCATGACCGATCGTTTGCGATTCATGCCGAGATTCATTGTCTCACGATTGCCGGACGGGCCGGTTAGTGGACAAGATGCAGGCCGGTGTCCTCGCGCTCGTCGCCGTAGACATGGACGGTGACCTCCTGGACTAGGTGAAGGGCCTTGCCGTCGGCGGGCTTAAAGCCTTTCAGGTCGGCCCAGAGGATGTAGTCGGAGTCTCCGGCGGGAACGCGCTGGGCAAACTCACCATGATGGTCGGAGTAGAGTTCCCAGCGAACTTTCTTGGGTTTATCCGAGGCGCGCCGAATCTTCACGGCTACGCCGTAAAGGGGGCGATCATCTGGCCCCCAGACGGTTCCAAAGATGAGGGCGTAAGGCTTGTCCTTGTCTTTGCCATGTTGCCGAGCCGAACCCTGGAGGCACGGGCTGAGGCTCAGGAGAAGGGTTCCGGCAAGCCAGAGAGCAAGAGGCGAGAACTTTGAACAACCCAGGCGCGGACTAGGAGTAGTCACCGTCTTCGTTTTCCTCTTCCAGTTCTTCGTCCTCTTCTTCGTAGCCTTCTTCCACCGCTTTTAACTCGAGCGGACTGGTGGTGATCACCTCAAAGTCAGTGCCGCATTCGGGGCAGGAGATGACTTCGCCCTCGTCGACATCATCTTCTTCGACGTCCAGGTTGTTTTCGCATTCGGGACAGAGAACCATAAAGCCTCCCTTGCCTATTAGAGCCTCCTGTTAATATTTAGATTCTACCGGGCGGTTGGTCAAGGGGTGGGGCCGAGGATCACTGGGTTCTCGGGTAAAGGCACCGCTTTCGACGGGGTCTGGGCACTGTGGTTCCCTGCGGGCACGGATTCGGTGGATTACTCAAAACCATGCTCCGTTTGTTCAAATCGACACGTTGGAGTGGATCCGTTCTGGCTGGCCTTCTTTCGGTGAACCTGCTTTCTGTGCGCCCGGACGCCGCGGCTCAAGCCGCCAAGGCCCCGGAGGAGGGCGCCGATCCCCAGATCGTGTCGGCGCTGCGGGACGTTTCCGCAGAACACATTCGGGCCAGCATTGAGAAATTGGTCAGCTTCTATACCCGGTCGACGCTTTCGGCATCTGATCCCGGGATGCAGAAGGAGGGGCGGGGAATCGCCGCGGCCCGGCTGTGGATCGTGTCGGAGTTGGAGCGATATGGGAAGGATTGCGGCGGCTGCCTGGACGTTGAGACCTACCGATCCGTGGAACAGCCGGGGGAGCGAATTTCAGGTCCGACCGAGATCACCGATGTCTATGCGGTGATGAAGGGCACGGACGCCGCCAATTCCAAGCGGATGGTTCTGGTGACGGGACACTACGATTCCCGCAACAGCGACGTCATGGATGCCAAGGGATGGGCGCCTGGCGCCAATGACGACGCCAGTGGGACCGCGGTCAGCATGGAGTGCGCGCGCGTGCTCAGCAAACTGAAGTTCCCCGCGACGATTGTTTTTCTGGCCGTCGCGGGCGAGGAGCAGGGACTTTACGGCAGCCGGCATTTTGCTCAGATGGCCAAAGAACAGGGGTGGAACCTCGAAGCGGTGCTGAACAACGACATCGTCGGGGGAGACAAGAATCCTGACCAGGACCACTCCGCGCTGCGGGTGTTTTCCGAGGGCCTGCCGGCCGCAGCGACGGAGCAAGAGATTCGGCGGATTCGAGCGCTAGGCGGGGAGAGCGATTCGGCGTCGCGGGAACTGGCGCGGTACATCGCCGATGTCGGCAGGAGGTATGACGTGGGGGTGAAGCCGATGCTCGTGTTCCGGCTGGACCGCTACCTGCGCGGTGGGGATCACTCCTCGTTCAACCAGGAAGGTTTCGCGGCAGTGCGGTTCACCGAGTTGCGCGAGGACTTTCACCACCAGCATCAAAATCCACGGACCGAGAACGGCGTGGAATATGGGGACCTCCCCAAGTTTGTGGATTATGACTACGTGGCGCCGGTAGCGCGGCTGAATGCGGCGACTCTGGCTTCGCTGGCAGCGGCGCCGGCGCCCCCGGCTAACGTGCATCTTCTGACGAAGAATCTGGAGAATGACTCGACGCTGACCTGGGAGGCCGCTCCCGGCGGGCTGGCAACGGGTTACGAAGTGGTGTGGCGGGCGACATCGAGCCCGGAGTGGGAGCATACACTAAAGGTGGGCAATCTTACACGGGCCACGTTGCAGGTTTCCAAAGATGAGGTGATCTTCGCTGTGCAGGCGGTGGATGCGGCGGGGCATCGCAGCCTGCCGGCGGTGCCGGCCCCGGAGCGGTAGGATGGGTTTCTTGGGCTCGGCAAAAGAACTTACCACTTTGGTTCGTGAAAATCCCCACCCTGTCTCGCCAAAGTACGGCGAGACCAGGATAGGGCACCCGACTTCCAAACGAGTAGAATTGGGCAGAGGTAATTGAGTGCGGCGAACTGGCGAACCGATGACGTTGAGCCTGCCACCGTTCACCAAAGCGGTGACGTGGCTGCTGGGGATCAATACCGGCATTTACTTACTGCTATTGCTTTTGATGAAGGCGCAGCCCTTCCTTCCGCTATGGGTTCTTGACAACCTTGCGCTACAACCGCAGGCGGTGGTGCATGGCGCAATCTGGCAGTTGGTGACCTACGGGTTCCTGCACTTCGAATTCTGGCACTGGTTCGGCAATATGTTGGGACTGTGGATGTTCGGCTCGGCCGTGGAAGGCGCATGGGGTTCGCGTCGGTTTGTGGAGCTATTCTCGGTTGGAGTGGTGGGCGCGGCGATTACCACCATCGGAATCTCGTTCGCGCACCTGTTGGGCAGTCCCTTGACGCGGACCTTGGGCGCGTCGGGCGGAGTGTTCGCCATCCTGATGGCGTTTGGAATGTTGTTTGGGGAAAACGAAATCATGATGATTCCGTTCCCCTTCATGATCAAAGCCAAGTATTTTGTGGGCATCTTGATCGTGGTGACGCTGGCGTTTGCGATGTCGGGCAGTGGCGGCGTGGCTTATGTGGCGCACCTCGGCGGATTGCTCTTCGGCTGGCTCTACGTGCGCAGGGGGCCAAAACCGGCGATGGTCAACGTTGGTCTCGCGGAGCGTTACTACGGAATGCGCAATTCCTATTACCGCTGGAAGCGGCGGCGGGCGGCGAAGAAGTTTGAAGTCTACATGCGGAAGCACGACCAGGAAGTGCATTTCGACGAGCATGGGAATTACATTCCTCCGGATGATGACGTGCGCAAGGGGAACGGCGGCGGGAAGTCGGGGTGGGTGAACTAGAATTCTGCCGGTCATCCTGAGCGCGCTCTTTGCACCAAGGACCTATGCACTTATATCGCACCTAAAGAAATGCATAGGTCCTTCGCTTCGCTCAGGATGACAATTCAAGGAATTTGGTGAATTCAAGAAATACCAGCCTCGGTGGTTCGTCTTTCTTCATCTTTCCTTTGAATCCCAGATCGTGACCGGCGCCTTCCACCGCTACCAGCTTCGTCCGGGCGGGAATCATCTTCAGCGCCTGCTCCAGCTCTCGGATGGAGCCGAATGGGTCGCGGGTGCCGTGGACGAACAAAGACGGCGTGCGCAGGCTGGGCAGATGCTGGGTGCGCTGCTGCTCCGGTTTGCGCGGCGGATGCAATGGATAGGAAAGCAACAGCAGGGCTGGGACCAGGCCTGGCTCTTCGGCACAGAGCATGCTGGACTGGCGTCCGCCGTAGGAGTGGCCGGCGAGATACACCGATCCCGGAGTCGTAGCCTGGAGTGCGGCAACGGCGTTCTTCAAGCCCGCGCGGTCGCGAGTCGCGTCACCGGGTCCGGGCGGGCCCCAGTGTCTGGCTTGCCGATAGGGCAGATCGCAGCGCAGGACGGTGAATCCGGCGGCGGAGAAAGTCTCGGCCAGCGCAACCAGCAGGGGGGCTCGCGCGTTTGAACCGGCGCCATGAGTCAGCACCACGCCATTGCCCCTGGGAGCAGCGGGAACATGCAGAAAACCGCGGATGGGGGGCTCAACCCCAGTGTGAACAAATTCGCGGATGGCGGTGGCAGGCAAGAAAACATTCTAACCGAGTAAACCGCCATGCCGATTCTTGCGTCACGGTCCAGGAGCAAGCCAGACCTAGGACGATATGCGCAAAGCTTGTGCGTGTTATCGTTCTGACAAAAAGCGCGTCCAAGGAGAACCGCCGGATGCAGGTTAGAAGAGAGGTCGCTACCTTCGCGGTCTTTGCTTTGACAGCGATTTCCGCAATCGCCACACCAGCCGGGTCCTCTTTCTCTTACGGGACCATGCAAAGCTCTTGTGCGCCGTGGGACGGACCTGCGATCGAGATCAGGCTGACCACGGAACCAGCGCCGTGCAAGCGAGTCACCGAACCCTACATCTCCATCGCAGTCTGGCGAGGCCTGCCCATCCATGCTGGTCAAATCGTCAAGCTCGGGGCGGGTTCGGACGCGGGTTCCGCGGCCCGCTGCACCAAGGAAGGCGACTGCAAACTGGCGCAGTCCGCCACGCTCGTTTTCGACAACTATCAGGAACGCTCTGGCGCAGCAGGACACTACGAACTGCAATTCAAGGGCGGCGAAATCCTGAAAGGAACCTTCGAAGTGAAATGGTGCGAAGAGCGCGTGATCTGCGGATGATCAGCGCGAGTTACTTGGGCCGGTCGAGCCCGACTTCCGTCAACGTCTCGTAGACTTTCACAATATTGATTTCGTTGCCCAAGCGGGCCCAGCAGCGGAGCATGTCGGGATCTTCCTGGGCGGTGCGGCGGGCTTCTTCAGAGCTCCAGTGGCGCAGAAAAACGTAGTGCGATTCGCGGTCGCGGTAAAGGAGATCGCGGCCGTATCCCTTGGCCACGACGATGGACGTTAGTTCGCGCAGGGTGGCGAGCGACGCGGCTTCCATCTCAGGGACGGGTTCCCAGACGGCTAGAGAGAGGATCTCTTGCGCCATAAGGGGGGATTATAACGTGCGGCGGCGCGGTCGAGCTTCGCTCGACCGGACAGCCGAGGGCGGCTGTCCCCACATTAATGTTTCCTGGGCTTCTTTCGATTTGGCTTTTTCGGATGCGAGATGCGCTCGGCCTCCTCGTCGGTGACCACGTGCAGGCGCATCAGGTTGGTGGAACCGGAGGCCTGGCGGGTTCCGGCCACCACTCCTAGAACGTCTCCGGGCTTGAGCAGGCCGCGCCGGACGAGATCCCGCTCGGCCATGGTGACCATTTGTTCCGCCGAGCGCGCCTGACGGCAGCGCACGGGATGAACTCCCCAGTACAGATTCATGCGATGCACGACGGGATCGATGTGAGTGAAGGCGTAGATGGGGACCTTGGGGCGATATTTCGAAATCATGCGGGCGGTGTTGCCGGTCTCGGTGAAGACGGCGATGGCTCCCATGGGGAGGTCCTCGGCGGAGTGAGCGATGGATTCGCAAATGGTTTCGGCCACGGAGAGGCCGCGGTGCTCGCGGCGGCGGCGGGAGTGGATGAAGTCGCCCATGTTGTCTTCGGCTTCGACGACGATGCGCGCCATGATAGCGACGGATTCGCGAGGATATTTTCCACTGGCGGTTTCGGCCGAGAGCATTACGGCGTCGGAGCCGTCGAAGATCGCGTTGGCGACGTCGCTGGTTTCGGCGCGGGTGGGGCGAGGGTTTTCGATCATCGACTCGAGCATCTGCGTGGCGGTGATGACGGGCTTGCGCCAGCCGCCGGCACGGCGAATCACGTGCTTCTGAATGACCGGGACTTTTTCCGGGGCGACTTCGACGCCCAGATCGCCGCGGGCAACCATGACTCCGTCGGCGGCTTCGAGAATCTCTTCGAGATGATCTATAGCTTGCGGCTTTTCGAGCTTGGCGATGACCGGAACATCGCTGTGGTGGGTGGCGATAATGTGCTTGACCATCCTGACGTCGGCTGCGGTTCGAACGAAGGAGAGAGCAACGGCGTCCACACCATGGTCGATGCCGAATTCCAGGTCTTTGCGGTCTTTTTCCGTGAGCGCGGGGATCGAGAGTGCAACACCGGGGAGGTTGATGCCTTTTTGCTCGCCCAGCATGCCGCCATTGAGAACGTCGCACAGCACGTCTTTGCCGCGGACTCCGCGAACGCGGAGTTCGATCAGGCCGTCGCTGAGCAGGATGCGGGCGCCGGGCGCGAGTTCACGGGCAAGGTCGGGGAATGTAGTAGAGATACGAGTGGGTGTGCCGGCGACGTCCTGAGGAGTGATCGTTACGACGGTGCCGGTCTTCAAAAGGACCGGCGTGTGGCCCTCCAGCAACCCGGTTCGGATTTTCGGGCCTTGCAGATCCTGGAGGATGCAAACGGTGCGGCCCTCGCGATCGGCGGCGCGGCGCAGACCGGCGATGTTGCGGGCGTGGTCCTGGTGCGTGCCGTGGGAGAAGTTGAGGCGCGCGATGTCCATGCCGAGTCGAAGCAAGTCGCGCATGGCGGCTTCGGTGTTCGAAGCAGGGCCGATGGTGCAGATGATTTTGGCGCGCCGGGATCGAGACCGGGCAGCCAGTCCCTCGGCGGAGACTGCCTCGGCCGTGCCCGGATCGTCTGATGCATCAAATTCCTTCGAATCGGCTTTCAATTCTCTCCTCGATTGGAGATACGACCACCGTAGGGACCCGGCTTGTTACGTCTTTCTGGCTCACGGATAGAAGAGACGTTAGAAGCAACGTCTCTATGGCGTGCGGTGGTTGATGGCGGTCAGTTCCTTCCCCAGCATGGCGCGCGGGTAGAGCAGTGCGTTGAATTCCGCTCCCACCAGGACGACCAAGGAAATCAGGTACATCCACACCAGCAAGGCCATGGCGACACCGAGCGATCCGTAAATGGTGGCGAAGTTGCCGAAATGTTGCAGGTACGAGCGAAATCCCACCGTCCCGGAGAACCATAAGACCGTCGCTAGAATGGCGCCGGGAATCACGCTATGCCAGGGCTGGGTGCGGGGGACGGCGTTGTGGTAGATCAGCGCGATCACCGCGATGCTGGTGAGAGTGGCGATCCCCCAACGCATCCCGCCCCAGAGCAACAGGACGTAGACACTGAAATCGGGATCAAGGTAGGGCAGAAGGCGAGTTTCGAACTTGCTGCCAACGGCCACAAGCAGGGTGGCGAAGGTCATGGGAACGAGCGCGAAAACGACCAGCAGAAAGGCGATCGAGCGTTCTTTCACCAGGCCCCAGGTTTTGGGCAGTTCATAGCAGCGGCGGAAACCCTCCATCCAGGAGATCATGACGCCGGAGGCGGTCCATAGGGTGATGAGCGAAGTCGTCGTCAACCAACCAACGGGATGTTGCGCGGCGCCTTTCAAATAGCTGAGCGCGGTATTACTGCCAGCCGGCAGAATGCTGCCCAAGGCATAGGAGATTTCGCGCAGATATGGCGCACCCTTTCGCCAGTTCGCCAAACCCGAACCGACGATCAACAACACGGGGAAGAAGGTGAGAATCGAGGAATAGGCCGAGGCCTTGGCCGTGGCGAACGCGTCGTGCACGAAGGCACGCCAGAAGGCAAGGCGCAAAAGGCGGAGAAGGCGAAGCATGCGTTGCCCTAGATTAGGGCCGGGAGGCACCTGGCGCAAAGAGGGAACTTGGCCGGGGACCGGGAATCGCACTCGCTGGGGGGAAGCGTGCATTCTTAAAATTTAACTCCAGATGCAGCTTCGGGGGCGAATTGATTCGCCCCCGAGACTGAATTCAGTTTTGACTACTCCGCGGCAGGCAGTTCCGCCGGCAGATCGTCGGTCTCGCCCTCGTGACGCATCAATTCGAGGGCGCGCTCGGCTTCCTCGTAGGCTGCCGAGACTTCCGCCTGTACCTTGGCGGCGGCCTCTTCCATCTCTGGCGAGAGGCGCACGTTGCGGTAGTACTCCATGCCGGTTCCGGCAGGAATGAGGCGTCCGACGATGACGTTTTCCTTCAGACCGCGCAGGTGATCGACCGCGCCCTGAATGGAGGCTTCGGTAAGCACGCGCGTGGTCTCCTGGAACGACGCCGCCGAGATGAACGAATCCGTGGAGAGCGACGCCTTGGTGATGCCGAGCAGCAACGGCCGGCCAGTGGCCGGTTTGCCGCCCTGCGCAATCACGCGCTCGTTCTCTTCGCGGAAGCGGAACTTGTCGAGCTGTTGCTCGAGCAAGAACTGCGTATCGCCCACGTCTTCGACTTTTACCCAGCGCATCATCTGCCGCACAATCACTTCGATGTGCTTGTCGGAGATGTTGACGCCCTGCAAGCGATAGACTTCCTGGATTTCGTTGACCAGGTAAGCCTGCAGCTCTTTTTCGCCGAGCACGGCCAGGATGTCGTGCGGGTTGAGCGGGCCGTCCATGAGCGGTTCGCCCGCCTTGACGCGCTCGCCTTCCTGCACGTTGATGTGCACGCCGCGTGGAACCGAGTACTCCTTTTCGGTGCCGTTGTCGGCGACGACGTAGACTTTGCGCTGGCCTTTCGAGACCTCTCCGAACTTGACCGTGCCATCGATTTCGCTGATGACCGCGGTTTCATGCGGCTTGCGGGCTTCGAAGAGTTCGACCACGCGCGGCAGACCACCGGTGATGTCTTTGGTCTTGGTGGTTTCGCGCGGGATCTTGGCCAGCACGTCGCCCGGACTCACCGCATCGCCGTCCTGGATCATAAGGTGCGAACGCGACGGCATCAGGTAACGCTTGCTGGTTTTCCCGCCCTTGATCACGATGGCAGGTTGGCGTTTCTCGTCCGGAGAATCGCCGACCACGTGACGCGACAGGCCGGTGACTTCGTCCACTTCTTCGTGGAGCGTGACGCCTTCCTGCAAGTCCTTGAACTGCACGGTACCGCCGATTTCAGTCAGGATGGCGAAGGTGTAAGGATCCCACTCGACCAAGACCTGGCCGAGCGTGACCGCGTCCCCTTCGTTGACCTTGACCTTGGCGCCGTACACGACCGCGTAGCGCTCGCGTTCGCGATTCTTCTCGTCGACGACCGCGATCGAGCCCTGGCGGTTCATGACGACCCAGTCGCCCGATTTCGCCTTGACGGTCTGCAATCCGATGAAACGCACCGTGCCGTTGTTCTTGGCTTCGAGGCGCGACTGCTCGGAGACTCGCGATGCGGTACCACCGATGTGGAAGGTACGCATGGTGAGCTGGGTTCCGGGTTCGCCGATGGACTGCGCCGCGATGACGCCGGTCGCTTCGCCCAGTTCGACGAGGCGTCCGGAAGCCAGGTTGCGGCCGTAGCACATCACGCAGACACCGCGCTTGGATTCGCAGGTCAGCACCGAGCGGATTTTTACCCGCTCGATACCGGCAGCCTGAATCGCTCCGGCGAGGTCTTCGGTGATTTCCTGGTTGATGTCGACGATGACGTTGCCGTCATAGTCCTTGATCTTTTCGAGCGAAACGCGGCCCACGATACGGTCGCGCAACGGCTCGATGATCTCGCCGGCTTCCACGATACCTTGCACGTAGATGCCGTCGACGGTGCCGCAGTCGTACTCGCTGATGATGACGTCTTGCGCCACGTCGACCAGGCGGCGGGTCAGATAACCGGAATCGGCCGTCTTGAGCGCCGTGTCGGCCAAACCCTTGCGGGCGCCGTGGGTCGAGACGAAATATTCGAGCACAGTCAGTCCTTCACGGAAGTTCGCGGTGATGGGAGACTCGATGATTTCGCCGGAAGGCTTGGCCATCAATCCGCGCATGCCGGAGAGCTGACGAATCTGCTGTTTCGATCCGCGAGCGCCGGAGTCGGCCATGACGTAAATCGGATTGAGTTCGCCTTCCTTGTCGCGCCGTTGCATTTCACCGAACATCTCGTCGGCCACTTTTTCGGTGATCGCCGACCAGATTTCGATGACCTTGTTGTAGCGCTCGCCGTTGGTGATGGCGCCGTCCAGATACTGCTGCTGAACGTTGACCACTTGCTTCTCGGCGTCTTTGACCAGGACCTTCTTGCTGTCCGGGATGACCATGTCGTCGATGCCGATGGACAAGCCGGCGCGGGTCGCGAAGCGGAAGCCCAGCGACTTGACCTCGTCGAGCATCTTGACCGTGGTCTCGAGCGCGAAGCGCAGGTAGCAATAGTTCACCAGCGCGCCGATTCCCTTTTTCTTGAGCAGGCCGTTGATGAAGGGCATGCCTTCGGGCAAGTGGTCGTTCAGAATCGCACGGCCAACGGTGGTGTTGACGAACGAACGCTCGACCTGCACGGGTTCGGTGTGAATGATGTCCTGATCGTCGTACGCGGTGGTCAGGTCGATGAGTTCGCCCGAGTAACGAAGGCGGATCGGGCTCAGGGTTTCGACTTCGCCCGCATCGAGTGCCATGAGCACTTCTTCAATGTTGGCGAAGGCGCGGCCTTCACCCTTGGCGCCGGGCTTGGCCTTGGTCAGGTAGTACAGCCCGAGCACCATGTCCTGCGTGGGCACGGTGATGGGCTGGCCGGATGCCGGCGAAAGGATGTTGTGCGAGGCCAGCATCAGGACGCTGGCTTCGACCTGCGCTTCGGGAGACAGCGGAATGTGAACCGCCATCTGGTCGCCGTCGAAGTCGGCGTTGAACGCGGTGCAGACCAGCGGGTGAATCTTGATCGCCTTGCCTTCCACCAGCACCGGTTCGAATGCCTGAATGCCGAGGCGGTGCAGGGTGGGAGCGCGGTTCAGCAGCACGGGGTGATCCTTGATGACTTCTTCGAGGATGTCCCACACGATCGGTTCCTGCTGCTCGACCATTTCTTTGGCTTGCTTGATGGTGGTGACGTTGCCCGTCTGCTCGAGCCGGTGATAGATGAAGGGCTTGAACAATTCGAGCGCCATCTTCTTGGGCAGACCGCACTGGTGCAGCTTGAGTTCGGGACCTACCACGATGACGGAACGTCCGGAGTAGTCGACGCGCTTGCCGAGCAGGTTCTGGCGGAAGCGTCCCTGCTTGCCTTTGAGCGTATCGGAGAGCGACTTCAGCGGACGGTTGTTGGCGCCACGCAACACGCGCCCGCGGCGGCCGTTATCGAACAGGGCGTCGACGGCTTCCTGCAGCATGCGCTTTTCGTTGCGCACGATGACTTCGGGAGCGTGCAGGTCCATGAGCTTCTTCAACCGGTTGTTGCGGTTGATGACGCGGCGATACAGGTCGTTCAGGTCGGAGGTGGCGAAGCGGCCGCCGTCGAGTGGAACCAAGGGGCGCAGCTCCGGCGGAATCACCGGGATCACGTCGAGGATCATCCAGTGCGGCTTGTTGCCGCTCTTGCGGAAGGCCTCAACCACTTTCAGGCGCTTGGCGTACTTGAGCCGCTTTTGCAGCGAGCTCTCGTTCTTCATCTTCTCGCGCAGTTCGGTAGAAAGGCCGTCGGTGTCGACGCGCTTGAGCAGTTCCTTGATCGCCTCGGCGCCCATCATGGCCTTGAATCCGGCCGGACGGTATTGCTGGTCGAGCTCGCGGAACTTGGCCTCGTCCTTGATGACCTCGCGCTCTTTCACCGGGGCGTCGCCAGGTTCGACGACGACGTAGGCTTCGAAATAGAGCACGGACTCAAGATCGCGCAGGGAAATGTCGAGCAGGTGCCCGATGCGGCTGGGCAGTCCCTTGAAGAACCACACGTGCGAGCATGGCGACGCCAGCTCGATGTGGCCCAGGCGCTCACGGCGTACTTTCGACAGGGTGACTTCTACTCCGCACTTGTCGCAGATCACGCCGCGGTGTTTCATGCGCTTGTATTTTCCGCACAGGCATTCCCAGTCGGTGACTGGACCGAAGATGCGCGCGCAGAACAAGCCGTCGCGCTCCGGCTTGAAGGTGCGGTAGTTGATGGTCTCGGGCTTGGTGACTTCGCCATGCGACCAGCTCCGGATTTTCTCCGGCGATGCCAGGCTGATGCGAATGGCGTCGAAGTCCGCGATCACATTTGCCATTTCAAATGGGCTCGAACGAAACAAGGTGGTCCTCCGCTTCCTGCGGTTCTCACGCGTCCGCTGACGGAGCTCGACAGCAAGTTCTCAGTTCCCGGCTTCCAGTTCTCAGCGAAAAACCGGGTTGAACTCTCGCCCCTCATGCGGCATTGAGCTCAGATGCCGCAGTGGCGCGTATTTCTAAATCTCGGTGCGGTAGAGACGTGCTGACCTACGTCTCTGCCGCAACCGTTTTCAATCCGCCGCCGCGCTGGCCGTGGGCTTTTTCTCGCCTGCCTTGATCAGTTCCACATCGAGGCAGAGCGACTGCAACTCGCGGATGAGCACGTTAAACGATTCCGGCACGCCGGGCTCCATGGCGGCTTCGCCCTTGACGATGGCCTCGTAAATCTTGGTGCGGCCGTATACGTCGTCGGACTTCGCCGTCAGCAGCTCCTGCAGGATGAACGCTGCGCCATAGGCTTCCAGCGCCCAGACTTCCATTTCGCCGAAACGCTGTCCGCCGAACTGCGCCTTGCCGCCCAGCGGCTGCTGGGTGATGAGCGAGTACGGTCCGATGGAACGGGCGTGAATCTTGTCGTCCACCAGGTGCGACAGCTTCAGCATGTAGATGTAGCCCACGGTGACGGGCTGTTCGAACTTCTCCCCCGTCATGCCGTCGAACAACGTGGTCTTGCCCGAAGTGGGCAGGCCGGCGTGCTCGAGCAGGGCCTTGATCTCGCCTTCTTTCGATCCGTCGAACACCGGCGATCCCATGAACACGCCCTTGGTAAGGGTTGGGGCCACCGACTCGAGTTCCTCATCGCTCATTTCGGCGATGATGTCGGCGAGTTGCGAGTCCTTGAACAACGCTTTCAACTCGCGCCGGATCGCTTCGGTCCGAGTGTTTTCCTTGAGCAGGTTGGTGATCTTCTCGCCTAGAACGAAGCCCGCCCATCCGAGGTGGGTCTCGAGAATCTGGCCCACGTTCATACGGGAAGGAACGCCGAGCGGGTTGAGCACGATCTCCACCGGCTGACCGTCCTCGAGGTACGGCATGTCCTCTTCCGGCAGAATGCGGGCAATGACGCCCTTGTTGCCGTGGCGGCCGGCCATTTTGTCGCCCACGCTGAGCTTGCGCTTCATGGCGATGTAAACCTTGACCAGCTTGATCACGCCCGGCGGCAGTTCGTCGCCTTTGGTGAGTTTGTCCTTCTTTTCGTTGACGATCTTCTTGAGCACGTCGATCTGGCGCGAGGTCATTTCCTCGATCTCGTCGATCTGTTCGTTTACCCGCGGATCCTTGTCGGCATACTTGATGCGCTTCAGGTTGCGGGTCGAGATGCGCTCAATCTCGTCGCGGTTGAGGACGTTGCCCTTGCTCAGCAGGCGCTTGTTAGTTCGCTCGTCGTGCAAGTCAGCCTGCACTTCCTTGCCACCCAGGATGTTTTCCAGACGCTTGAGTCGCTCGTCGGTAAGAATTCGGATTTCGTCCGAAAGGTTCTTTTCCAACTTCGCAATCTGCGTAGCTTCGATGGACTTGGCGCGCTCGTCTTTTTCCTGACCCTTGCGGGAGAAGATTTTGACGTCGACGATGACGCCTTCGATGCCGGGCGGGCAGTAGAGCGAGGCGTCGCGCACGTCGCCGGCCTTTTCGCCGAAGATCGCGCGCAGCAGCTTTTCTTCCGGCGTAAGCTGGGTCTCGCCCTTCGGCGTAACCTTGCCGACCAGAATGTCGCCCTGCTTCACGCTGGCGCCGATGCGAATCACGCCCGCTTCATCCAGGTTGCGCAGCATCGACTCGCTGACGTTGGGAATATCGCGCGTCACTTCTTCGGGGCCGAGCTTGGTGTCGCGCGACTCGATCTCGAATTCCTCGATGTGCAGCGAGGTGTAGTAATCCTCCTTCACCATTTTTTCGGAGACCAGGATCGCGTCTTCGAAGTTGTAGCCGCGCCAAGGCATGAAGGCCACGAGGACGTTTCGGCCCAGCGCCAGTTCGCCGTGATCGGTGCAGGGGCCGTCCGCGATGACTTGTCCCTTCAACACGCGCTCACCCTTCTTGACCACCGGCTTCTGGTTGATGCAGGTGTTCTGATTGGAACGCTTGAACTTGGTGAGCTGGTAGATGTCGCTGCCGACCTCACGCGACAACTGGGTCGGATGATGCTCGCCTTCGACGCGCACGATGATACGCTCGGAGTCGACCGAGTCGATGAACCCGTTGCGGCGCGCCAGAACCACCGCCCCGGAATCGCGGGCGGTTACGCCTTCCATCCCGGTGCCGACGATTGGCGCTTGGGCGCGCAACAGAGGCACGGACTGGCGCTGCATGTTCGCGCCCATCAGCGCGCGGTTGGCGTCGTCGTGCTCGAGGAAGGGCACGAGCGAGGCAGCCACCGACACGAGCTGCTTCGGGCTGACGTCGACGTAGTCCACCTCGTCGCGGCTGACCAGCACAAAGTTGCCGGCCTTGCGGGCGTTGACCAGTTCGGCCACGATACGGCCCTTGTCGTCGAGTTCCACGTTGGCCTGCGCGATCGTGTGCCGGTCTTCCTCCCAGGCGGAGAGGTAGAACGAGAATGGCTCGATCTGCGTCGGCTTCTTGCGCTTCTCTTTCAGCTCGGCGTTGATCTTCTCGATCTCGTGTTTCTCGATGTGGTCGCCGACCTTGAAGTCACTGTCGCCGGTGTTGACGATGGTGACGTAGTCGATCACGCGTCCGGCTTTGATCTTGCGGTAGGGCGACTCGATGAAGCCATAGTCATTGATGCGGGCGTAGCAGCTCAGAGACGAGATCAGGCCGATGTTCGGACCTTCCGGCGTCTCGATGGGGCAGATACGACCGTAGTGCGTGGGGTGCACGTCGCGCACTTCGAACCCGGCGCGTTCGCGCGATAGCCCGCCCGGCCCAAGGGCCGAGAGACGTCGCTTGTGCGTGATCTCGGAGAGCGGGTTGGTCTGATCCATGAACTGCGACAGCTGCGAGGATCCGAAGAATTCGCGGATCGCGGCCATCACCGGCTTGGCGTTGACCAGGTCGTGCGGCATGGCCGTCGACATTTCCTGGTACACGCTCATCTTCTCTTTAATGGCGCGTTCCATGCGGACCAGGCCAATGCGAAACTGGTTCTCCATCAACTCGCCGACGGCGCGTACCCGGCGGTTGCCGAGGTGATCGATATCGTCGACTGCGCCGATATTCTTGCGCAGCTTGAGCAGGTACGCGATCGTGGCGTAGAAGTCCTCGGGATCGAGCGTGCGCTTCTCGAGGCTGGTGGCTTCCTGGTTCTCGAACAGCTTGATGTTGAACTTCAAGCGGCCCACGCGCGAGAAGTCGTACTTGCGGGGGTCGAAGAACATGCCATGGAACAGAGCCGTGGCGGTGTCGAGCGTCGGCGGATCGCCGGGACGCAGTTTGCGATAGATTTCGATCAACGCTTCCTGCGGCGTCTTCACCGAATCGCGCTTCAGGGTCTGGCTGATCACCGTGCCCACGTCGTCGCGCTCGGGGAAGAACAGATTCATCTCGATCACGCCGGAGTCAAGGATCTTGGAAAGCTTGTCGGCCGTCAGCTCGGAGTTGGCCTCGAGCATGACTTCGCCGGTGGTGGTGTCGACGACGTCGCCGGCAGTCCAGGCGCCTTCAAGATCGGTGACGTCGACTTCGATCTCGCTGATCTTTGCCTTCTGAATGTCCTTCAAAATCTGGTGGTTGATCTTGCGCCCGGAGTGCGCAATCTCGTCGCCGGACTTGGACTTGATGCTGTGGGCGAGCTTCATGCCCAGCAGATTCGTGGCCTTCTCGCTGGCCGGATCGAGCGTCCAGTATAGCTTCTTGTCGCGAATGGCGATGCGGTCGACGGTGTAGAAGGTGCGCAGAATGTCTTCCCCGGAACGCAGGCCGAGGGCGCGCAGGAAAATCGTGCCCAGGAACTTGCGCTTGCGGTCAATGCGGACGTAAAGCACATTCTTCTGGTCGTACTCGAACTCGACCCACGACCCGCGGTAGGGAATGATCTTGCCGAGGAAGTAGGTGCGGTTGTTCGCGGTCTCGAAGAACACGCCCGGCGAGCGGTGCAACTGGCTGACGATGACCCGCTCGGTGCCGTTGATGATGAAGGTTCCGTTCTGCGTCATCAGCGGAACGTCGCCGAAGAAAACCTCCTGCTCCTTGATGTCGCGGATGGAGCGGTTGCCGGTCTCGGCGTCTTTATCGAAGATGGTCAGCCGCATGGTGACCTTGAGCGGCGCGGAATAGGTCATGCCGCGCTCTTCGCACTCGGCCACGTCGTACTTCAGCTGCAGTCCGACCGGGTCGCCGCACTTGTTACAGAAATCCGGCGTGTTGGCGTTGTAGGTGCCGCACTTGTTGCACAGCACTTCACCGGGATGAAAAGGATCGGTGATGACCGTGGATCCGCAGTTCTTACAGGTGGTGCGGAGGTGGTGCAGGCCCTTCAGGTGCCCGCACTTGCACTCCCAGTTACCAATGGCGTAATCCACAAACTCCAGCTGTGATACGTTGCGGAAGTCGGTGATGGGGAAGACAGACTGAAACACCGCCTGCAAGCCGCCGTCTTCGCGCTCGCTGGGGAGTTTGTCCATCTGCAGGAAGCGGTCGTAGGAACGCTTCTGAACCTCGATCAGGTTCGGGATCTGGATGGTGGCCGGAATTTTGGAAAAATCAAAGCGTTTACGGAAGGCATTTTTCATCGTCAAGAAACTCCCAATCTCACGCGCAGCCGAGGGCCGCGCTCAAACCGCGGAATGTAGGGCGCTTATCGCGCCGCGGGTTTTACGTCAGAGTGCAGAACCAAGACAACCTGGAATCCTAAATCGAGCAATCACAACAAAAGACGACGCGGCGCCCGCGGGGACAGTCGTTCCCGCAGACGCCAACCGAGGCGTTTCGCCATTCTGAATTTGAACTCTTTCGCGCCAGTTCGTCGGCCTGTTTCCGCCCCGCCTGCCCGCGGAGCAGCCTGCCCAAACTTCCCTCGCGAGTCTCGCTCGCGTTCGAGTGAAGCACGGGAAGCGATATTATATAGATGCTAACATCGCCGTCCCGGGTTCACAAGTAGGAACGTGCTACATAAACGATTTTGCACTGCTTTTGGTGCGTTGGCGGGGGTGTGGAGCGGGCACTCTTGCCCGCGGCCTTATTTATGCTGCGGGCAAGCGGGCCGGAGTGCCCGCTCCACACCTGCCATTATTTCACTTCGACAACGGCGCCAGCGTCCGTGAACTTCTTCTTGATCGTCTCCGCCTCTTCCTTGGAGACGCCTTCCTTCACGTTCTTGGGCGCGCCGTCGACCAGCTCCTTGGCTTCTTTCAGGCCCAGGCTGGTGACTTCGCGTACCGCCTTGATGACGTTGATTTTGTTGGCGCCGACTTCCTTCAGAACGACGGTGAATTCGGTCTTCTCTTCCGCCGGAGCAGCCGCTGCCGCCGCACCGCCGCCGCCCGCTACCATCACGGGAGCCGCCGCCGCCGCTGAGACGCCCAGACGCGTTTCGAGCTTTTTGACCAGTTCCGCCGCTTCCAAGAGCGACAAACCTACGATTGATTCTTCTAACTGTGCTAAATCCGCCATTTTTGTTTCTCCGTTATTTAGTCTCTTCTTTCGCCATCCGCAAATCAGGTTTCCAGTGCGACCAGGTCCTACTTCCTCGCGCCAGACAACGTCCGGAGAGGACCGCGCAACCCCTGAACTGCGGACAACCAAACTGTTTATGCCTCTTTGAACTTCTTTTCCTTTACACCCTGATCGACTACCACAGCCAGGTTGCGGCCGACCGCACCCATCGCGGTGACCAGGCGCTGCGCTGGAGCGTTGATCAGGAACAGCAACTTGGACACCAGCTCTTCCTTCGACGGCATGGTGGCCAGCGCTTCGATCTCTTTGATCGTGATCACGCGGCCTTCGACTACGCCGACCTTGAAGGTGAACTCCGGCGCGTCCTTGGCGTATTTGGTCAGGGCCTTCGCCATGGCCACGGGATCGCCGGTGGTGTAGGCAATCGAGGTCACGCCCGCCAGATCCTTGAGAGCGCCTTCGACTTTCGTGCCCTTGGCGGCGCGCTCGGCGAGCGTGTTCTTAACCACCTGATACTTCGCGCCCGCGCCCCGCAGAGCTTTGCGCAGTTCATAGTCCTGGGCCACGGTCATCTTGGTGTAGGTAGCCACGACTACATTGGAAACATCTTTCAGGTCCTTACTCAGCTTCTCGACCTGCTGTGTCTTCTTCGCTTTGGTAACTGGCATTGTCCAATCCTTCTGATGATCGTGTATGGGAACAGCCGCCTCGGCTGTCCACTGGGCGGAGCCCGGCAATTCTTGCTTACGCCTTCGCGGCCGCCTCGATGGGAGCGACATCCAACTGGATGCCGGGGCCCATGGTCGAACTCAGGGTGCAGCCCTTGATGTACTTGCCCTTGGCCACCGACGGCTTGGCCTTGATCACGCTGGTGATCAGCACCGTGGCATTCTCGATCAGCTTGTCGGGCGTGAACGAAATTTTGCCTACCGGGCAGTGCACCAGCGCGGTCTTGTCGGTGCGGAATTCGACCTTGCCGGCCTTCACTTCCTGCACCGCTTTGCCCACGTCGAAAGTGACCGTGCCCGTCTTCGGATTCGGCATCAGGCCCTTGGGGCCAAGAATCTTGCCCAGGCGTCCGACGGACTTCATCACGTCGGGCGTGGCGATGAGGGCGTCGAAATCGGTCCAGTTTTCCTTGGTAATCTTCTCCACCATCTCCTCGCCACCGGCAAAATCGGCGCCTGCGGCTTCAGCTTCCTTCACTTTTTCGCCAGTCGCGATGACCAGAACCTTTTTCGACTTGCCCAGACCGTGCGGCAGGACGACCGTACCGCGCACCATCTGGTCAGCGTGCTTGGGATCGACTCCCAGGCGCAGCGTGACTTCGACGGTTTCGTCGAACTTGGCGTACTTCACCTTCTGCAGGAGCGGAACAGCATCCTGCAGAACGTAGGGGCGCTTTTCGACTGCGGCGTGCGCCTTGGCGATGTTCTTTCCTTCTTTTTTGTTCATTGCTTTTCCTTGTCTCCCACCGCTCACCGTTGCTCGGATCAGCCGTGGTGTTTTCGACTGCAAACTCTTGTGTGGAGCGGGCACTCCGGCCCGCTAAAACTCAACTTCCTCCAGACCGCCTGCCAAAACACGACGAATGCGTCCGTCCCCACACGGTCTATCCAACTACTTCAATGCCCATCGACCTTGCTGTGCCGCGGACGCTCTTGATTGCGGTCTCTACCGACGCGGCGTTCAGGTCGGGCATCTTCTGCCTGGCAATCTCTTCCACCTGCTTGGCGGTAACCTTGCCGACTTTATCTTTGTTCGGCGTGCCTGATCCCTTGGCGATGCCCGCCGCGCGCTTCAGCAGAATCGAGGCCGGGGGCGTCTTAGTGATGAAGGTGAACGAGCGGTCGTTGTACACCGAGACCACGACCGGAATGATCAGCCCTTCCATCTCTTTCTGGCTGGTTCTGGCGTTGAACTGCTTGCAGAACTCCATGATGTTGATCTGGGCCTGCCCCAGTGCCGGGCCGACCGGCGGCGCCGGAGTCGCCTTGCCCGCGGCGATTTGCAGCTTCACATAACCGGTAACTTTCTTTGCCATCTTTTATCCTTCGACTGAATTCTTGAGGATCGCCGCTAATGCGAGCCCAACCGCCGGAACCAGTTTCTTGCCGACGGGATCCACGGTTAAACCCAGACTGTCTAGCGTGTGGGCCCCGATCACTTCCATGTCGCCCGGTTCGGCCATCACAACGTTGTCTCCTCCGGTAAATCCATCCGCCGCCACGAACACCGGGACCAGATCGCGTTCGATGGTGTTGCCTTCGATCGTCGGAAACTGCATTGGCGCCGGATGCACGCGCAGCGGTTCGAGTCGCGCGCGCGAAACCCAGCTGTAAGAGGCGCCGGTGTCCACCATCGCTTCAATTTCCTGACTCGAGGACGAACTGGCCGGATTCCAAACCCTCAACTTGGCCGTGAAAATACCCATACGTCTTCTATGCGACCTTCTCCACCTGGTTGAACTCGAGTTCGACCGGGGTGGAGCGGCCAAAAATTGTGACCATCACTTTCAGTGTTTCGCGGTCTTCGTTGACTTCGTCGACCACGCCGGTGAAGCTGGCGAACGGGCCTTCGGTGATGCGCACCGATTCGTTCTTCTCGAATTTAACCTTGAGCTTCGGTTTCTCGCGGCTGTCGGCGACTTTGTAGACAATGTGCTGCACTTCTTCTTCCGAGAGCGGCGTGGGCTGCTGGCCGGTGCCGACGAATCCGGTGACGCGGGGCGTGGACTTCACCACGTGCCAGACGTGATCGTCCATGTCCATTTCAACCAGCACGTAGCCGGGATAGAACATGCGCTCGGAGGTATACTTCTTGCCGCCGCGCACTTCGGTGACCGACTCGGTCGGAATCAGCACTTTGCCGATCTTGTCCTGTAGCCCGAAGGCCGCCACCCGCGACTCGAGCGACTCTTTCACCTTGCGCTCAAACCCGGAATAGGAGTGGATGATGTACCACTTCATGTTCGGATTCTTGGGCGCGTCGGCGGTAGCAGTAGCGTCGGGCGCGCCCGACGCTTGCGGCTCACTGGCTGCGGCTTCGTTTTTTTCTTCGTCCTGCATATGGGGCTCTACTTGTAGACGACTCATTTTCCTAGTGGCTCTTGAAATAGTTGAACAGAAACGACACGCCGTGCTGAATGAAGTAGTCGACGACGGCGAAGTACAGTCCGAAAATGAACACCGTAATGACAACCACGGTGGTGGTGGCGCGAACTTCCTTGAAGCTCGGCGCCGTGACCTTGCGCATTTCCGAACGCACGTCGTTGTAGAAGGTTCTAATGCGCTCCGGCCAGGCCTTCACCGTGGTTACGATTGCATTCTGTTCTGCGATAGTCGCCATGATCCTACTTCTTTCTTTTCGCTATCTTCTCCGCCTGCACTCTACAAGCCGGAGCCGTAAACTCTGGCAGGGGCGGAGGGATTCGAACCCCCAAGTCCGGTTTTGGAGACCGGCAGTTTAACCGTTGAGCTTACGCCCCTGTAAAGCTGCCTGAGATCCTTCGCAAAGATCGCTCAGGATGACACCGGCGGGTTCCCCCTTCGACTACGCTCAGGGTCAAGCCCGCGAAACGGCGTCACTTCACTTCCTTATGCGGCGTGCGCTTGCGGCAACGGCGGCAGAACTTCTTGAATTCCAGCCGCTCGGTCGTCGTCTTCCGGTTCTTGGTCGTCGAGTAGTTCCGCTCTTTGCAATCACCGCACTGTAACGTCACAATTTCTCGGGGCATTTCAAACGGCTCCTGGCTTCTAGCTGTCAGCTCTCAGCTTTCAGTTAATCCTTGTCATCCTGAGCGAGACGCTTTTTGTCTCGCAGAAGGACCTATGCATTGCTTCGAGGCGCTCCCAATGCTCACTACTGCACAATCTCGGCGATCGTTCCCGCTCCCACCGTGTGGCCGCCTTCGCGGATGGCGAAGCGCAAGCCCTTTTCCATCGCCACCGGCGTGATCAGTTCAATCACCAGGCTCACGTTGTCGCCCGGCATCACCATCTCCGTGCCCGCCGGCAACTCCGCCACCCCCGTCACATCCGTCGTGCGCA
>Ga0307474_10000385_pt1 | contig 31915 bp, 24 predicted proteins | sample atmos_gasesECM1C_2_FD_203312 | JGI IMG/M metagenome (GOLD analysis project Ga0307474, IMG submission 203312) | Hardwood forest soil microbial communities from Morgan-Monroe State Forest, Indiana, United States - atmos_gasesECM1C_05 | ecosystem: Environmental > Terrestrial > Soil > Temperate... | reverse complement strand
TCCGGCCAGCTGCGGCATGTTCGGGTCGGGTGTGCCGGTGGGCGCCATGAAATTTGAACCGTTCACTGTCAACGTAAAAGCCTTGCCTCCGGGCGACGCGCTGTCCGGGCTGACGCTGCTGATCAGCGGAGTGGCTGGAACCACCGGATCGATATTAAACGTTGCAGAATTTTGGCTCAAACCACCGCCCGGTGCCGGATTTGAAGCGGTAATTTGCGCAATCCCCGGGGCGGCAACGTCTGAAGCCAAAACGGTCAGCGCGATCTGATTGGTATTGACGTTCACGATTCCAGTGCGCGGCGATCCATTCCAAAACGCCGTGGTCACGCCCGCCGAACTGTTGATGAACCCAGTGCCCGAAACGAAAAGGGTGAAGGTCTGACTACCGGCGGTGATGCTGGCGGGTGCCAGATTGGTGATGATCGGCGTCGCGTTGGGCTGGGTTTGCGAGGAGCTGCCGCAACCTGTTAGCAGGCTCGCGACCAGAGCGAACATCCCAAACGTGGTCCACCGCAGGTGCATCAATCGAATCCTCCACTGAATTGCGTGCGAATCGGCGCTGACATTTGTCGATCTGATGTTTATTCGCGACCCACTTACGGGGACGCGCTGAATCATTCGAAGAGACGCGACCTACGGTAAAGAGGCAGTCGAAGCGATGCGAACCGCGCCGTAAACCCCGTCAGAATTGATAGCATCCCCTCGCACATGCGTCAACTCGGATTCAAAAAATCCGTGTTTGGTTGGCTAAAAACAAAGCAGATAGCATGCGGCGTGTAGACCCGCCTGATACCCAATCGCCGTATCCGCGCCGGTCGTCGATTGCGTACGGTCAGCTCCGCACCGGGCGGACTTCCACCTTGCAGTTGAGCGCTCCGAATTTCGTCAGCAGTTCCCTTTCCTGCGGGTGGGTAACCTCCGCTTCAAAGTCAACGAACGAACATTCATCGTGTTTATGCGTTTGCCACCGGCGAGCCTCGATTTTAGCTTCTTCCGCGATGCGATGGGCTGGAAGCAGAATGTCCTCGTGCCCCAGCGGCACAATCAACTGAAAGGTCATCAATCGCGTCTGCAAACCGAAGCGATCTTCGAGGGCCCCAATTCCGATGAGGGCCACCAGCACCATCAGCGTCGCGAAAATCGCGGTCTTAATCATATCCGCGCCCACCGCCATTCCGATGCTGGCCATCACAAAAATAGTGGCCGCGCTGGTGATTCCCATCACCGCGCCGCGTTCGCGGATCACCACGCCCGCGCCGATGAATCCGATGCCCGGGATAATCTGGGCTGCGATGCGGGTGTGATCTCCGGTGACTTCTCCGGCCATCACGTACGAAATGATGGTGAACAGCGCGGCACCGAAGCAGATCATCAGGTTGGTCCGGATTCCGGCGGGCTTGCGCCGCAGTTGGCGTTCCAGCCCCACCAGGCCGCCGAGAAACGCCGCCAGCAACAGCTTCAGCAATATGTACGAATTCAAATCGTGAGGCATCGCACCCCCGTGCGTACCGCCGGTGCGATTCTATCGGAAATCGTGAGTCGAGGGCATGACTTCCGCGGTGATCGTTACTCGTATTTCAATGCGGTCAGCGGGTCCACGCGCATCGCGCGCCGCGCGGGCAGGTAGCTGGCGGCCAGCGCCACGCACAGCAGCGTCACCGCGACGGAAATGAAAGTCAGCGGGTCCGTGGCCCCGATCCCGAAGAGCAGGCTTTTCAGCAGTTGCGTCAAACCCAACGCCGCGGCCAGGCCGATCCCCACCCCCAGCAATGCCGTCCGCAAACCTTGCTTAAGAATCATCGACATCAGGCTGCTGCGCTGCGCGCCCAGCGCCACGCGAATTCCAATCTCCTGGGTCCGCTGCGCCACCGAATACGAAATCACGCCGTAAATTCCAATCGCGGCGAGCAGCAGGGCCAGTCCGCTGAACAATCCAAGCAGGACCAGCGTTACGCGCCGCGTCGCCACCGAATCGCTGACCAGTTGCTCCATGGTCGAAGTCGCGGCGATGGGCTCATCGTTGTCGATAGTGTCGATGACCTCGCGGACCGCCGAAGTCAGCGCCGCCGGTGCCACGCTCGATTTCAGGATCAGATTCATGTCGCCGAAGGGTGCCTGGCGAAACGGGAGGTACACCTCCAGCCGCGCCGGATTTTCCAGGCCGTAAAGCTTGGTGTCGGCGGCTACTCCCACAATGGTGATCCAGTTTTCTTTCTTCGCCCGGTGGCCAACCACAAAGCGCTTCCCCACCGGATCGCTGCCGGCAAAAAGCCGCTGAGCCATCAGCGCATTGATGATCCCGACCTTCGGCGCTTTTTCGTCGTCCGCGGCGGTGAACCAGCGGCCTCGAACCAACGGAATCCCCAGCGTCCTCCAATAATCGGAGCTGACGATATGCATGTCCGGATGCGGATAGTCTCCCGGACGCAGTTCCGCCATTCCTTCGAGCACGATGTCAGTCCGCCAATGGTCCCCACCCAGCGGGACGGCGGTACCCACCGCGGCGATTTCCACGCCCGGCAACGCCCGCACTCCGTCCAGCGCCCGTTGCCAGAAATTCAAAATTGCCGGGTCGGTGGAATATTGTTGGCTGGGCAAACTGAGACTTAAGGTCAGGACGCGCTCGGTCCGAAATCCGGGATCGACCGCCCGCAGCCGGTAGAGGCTCTGCATCATCAACCCCGCGCCGGTGAGCAAAATCAACGCAAGCGAAATCTCTGCCACCGCCAAGGCCCCGCCTAAACGCCTTTGCGCGGCGCTGGCGCTGGACGTTCGACCGGCTTCCTTCAGATCGGATTGGACGTCTGCCTTGGACGAATGGACTGCCGGCACCAAACCAAACGCGAATGCCGCCACGATCACCAGCGCGGCCACAAATGTAAATACCGCGCCGTTCAAGTTCACTTCCGTGCCGGACAGCATGCCGCTCGGGATCCATCGAGCCATGGCGTGAATGCCGCCTTCCGCAAACGCCAGGCCCAGTGCCCCGCCCAAAATGGCCAGAATAAAACTTTCCGCCAGCATCTGGCGTACGATTCGTCCGCGGCTCGCGCCAAACGCGAAACGCAGCGCAATTTCTCTGGTGCGCGTAGCGCCCCGCGCCAAAAATAAATTCGCCACGTTGGCGCAGGCGATCAACAGCACAAAAAGGACCGCGCCGAACAAAATCAAGATAGCCGGGCGCGAATCGCCAACGAACGCATCCCGGACCGGCGCGTACTCCACGCCGTATCCATCATTGGCAGCAGGATATTCCCTGGCCAACCGCGCCGCGATTCCATCCATTTCCGCCCGGGCCTGCGCCAACCCGATTCCCGGAGCCAGCCTTCCCACTACGACGCTTTCGCCGCGATTTGCGCGCTCCATTATGTCGGCATTGTTGGTCAGCAGAACGCCGAGCGGTTCGATCACATCTAACTTGTCCAGCCAACGAAACCTGGGCGGCAGCACACCGACAATGGTGAATGGGCGGCCGTCCAGCGACATGGTCTTACCCACGGCGTTCGGGTCCGAACCGAAATGCGATTGCCACATCTCGTAGCTCAGCATCAAAACCGGCTCGGTACCGGCATTCCCTTCCTGCGCCGTGAAATCGCGGCCGCGAAGCGGCGCGACCCCCAGCATCGAAAGAAACTCCGGCGAAACCGCGAGGCCGCGAATCACTTCAGGCCGCGCGACGCCGGTGAGGTTAAAGCCGACCTGATGAACTGTGGCCATTTGTGCGAATGCAGTGCTCTGTTTGCGCCAGTCCAGAAAATTAAGATACGAGACGCTCACGGTGCCTACCCGCGGGGTCGTCTCATTCATCACAATCAGTTGCGAGGCGTCGTGATACGGGAGCGGCCGCAGCAAAACCGCATACACTACCGAGAAGATCGCGGTGTTCGCGCCGATGCCCAAGGCGAGGGTCAACACCGCAACCAGAGTGAAGCCTGGAAATTTCCAGATCATGCGCAGGCCATAACGCAGGTCTTGCAGTAGTTGTTCGAGCCAGATCAGGCTCCACACCTCGCGCGTATCTTCCGTGACCCGCGAGACGTTTCCAAATTTCAACATCGCGGCGCGCCGTGCTTCGTCCGGCGACATTCCCCGGGCGATATTGTCCTGGGTCTCGGCCTCAATGTGGGCGCGGATATCCTGATCGAGATCCCGCAGCATGCGCTCGCGGCGTTTCATGACTCGCTTTCCTGTCCTGCCGGCCGCAGCACCTGCGCGATCGCGCCGGCCAATTTGTTCCACTTGCTGGTTTCCACCACCAGTTGGCGCTTGCCTTTCGCCGTCAGCCGGTAGAATTTTGCGCGCCGGTTATTTTCCGAAGTGCCATCCTCCACCGAAATCCAGCCGCGCTTGATCAGCCGGTGTAACGCTGGATAAAGCGATCCTTGCTCCACCTGCAGCACGGAGTCGGAGCTGAATTCGATGCCTTTGGCGATGGCGTGGCCGTGGGTCGGACCCAGCCGCAGCGTGCGCAAGATCAGCAGGTCCAGGGTGCCCTGCAACAGCTCGATGCGTTCTTTGTAGTCTTTGGTAGACATGCTAGGTGAGCCTACGGCCGCTCCAGTAGAATGTCAAGGGGAGAGAAAGCTCCCGCTAAGAAAGGCCCGTGGCGCCGACATTTGACCTACTTCATTTTCGTGGAAGGAGGCCAGAGTGCGATGCTGCCTGGTTCGTCATCCAGTGCGCTCCAGGCGATCAGGCACGTAACGCCGACCAAGACAGAAGCTCCGAAAATGAGCCACTCGTCAGACGTACTCAGCGGGACGACCATTGCCGCAAGGGCCGCGCCGCAACCGACCACCTTGCACGCCATTCGCAATGTTCGCCGAATCACGCGGAAATTGTACTGCCGAGCCGACATCGATGGCCCATAAAAATGTGGCACACGATATTCGTCCGGGTACTTATCCGCCGTGCATGTCCTTTTTCTGGCTTACGGTATCGCCGTCGTCCGCTTTCAGGCTTCGGAACACAACCGTGGAAAGTAAGGTCATCCCTCCCAACACAAAGAAGGCCAGATGAATGCCGTGAATGAACTGCGTCGAATTCGATCGGGCATGATCCGGAATGAAAAACGCCGTGACCAGCGACGCCGAAGCGACTCCAAAGCTGATCGACATCTGCTGCATGGTGCTGGCGATGGTACTCGCGCTGCTAGCCTGTTCATCATTGATTTCCGCGTAGACCAGCGTGTTCATGCTGGTGTATTGCAGCGAAGTAAAAAATCCGTAGCAGAACACCATCATCACAATCAGCCACACCGGCGTTCGCGGCCCTATTGTCGCGAACAGCATAATGAATAAGCCGATGATGATCGTGTTGGAAACCAGGACCGCGCGATACCCGAAGCGCGCCAGAATTTTCGGCATGGTCAATTTCAAGCTCATCGCCGCGATCGCCTGCGGCATCATCAGCAAACCTGATTGAATCGGCGTGAAACCCATCCCCACCTGATACAAAAGTGGGAACAAGAATGGAATGCCGCCAATTCCCAGCCGGGTGACGAAGCTCCCCGCCACTGCGGCGCGAAAGGTGCGCAGCCGAAACAACGCCAACCTTAATAGCGGATGTGCGGCATGTGTCGCGTGCAAACCGTAAGCAGCCAGGAGCAAAATCGAAAGCGCCAGCAGACCGACCACTGCGGCCGGCCCTCGGGTGTGCTCGCCAAAAACTTCCAGCACGTAGGAGAGCAGCGCCACGCCCGAGCCAAAGAGAACCAGCCCGACAAAGTCCAGCGGGTTCGTGCGCTCCTGGCGGTAGTCCGGCAAATGCCGGTAAACCAGATACAGCCCGGTCAGCCCGATGGGAATATTTACGAAGAAAATAAACCGCCAGTGCAAATAGCCGACGATCAATCCTCCGGTGATCGGTCCCAGCATCGGCCCAATCAATCCCGGAATGGCTACGAAACTCATGGCGCGGACCAGTTCGGATTTGGCGAACGTCCGCACCATGGTCAACCGCCCCACCGGCACCATCATCGCCCCGCCGCAGCCTTGCAATATCCGGTCGGCCACCAGAAGGTGAATATTGTTCGAGATGCCGCAGAGAAACGAACCCAGCGTGAAAATTCCAATGGCCGAGGCAAAAACCCGCCGCGTCCCGAACCGGTCGGCCATCCACCCGCTGATCGGAATAAAAACCGCCAGGCTTAACGTGTAGCTGGCCAGCACGGACTTCATGTTTAACGGCGCCACGTGCAACGCCGCCGCGATGGTCGGCACCGCCGTATTCAAAATAGTGGTGTCCAGCGATTCCATGAAAAACGCGACGGCAATCAGCCACGGCAGCAGGCGTTTGCTGGTTTCCGTCAGCGAATCCATCGCCTTACCAAATCCCAAGGACGAGGGACCCCAAGACGGTCCTTCGGTTGCTTTGGGTGAGGTCGGCAGTTTCAAATTCGGCGGGTTCGGGGGCATCGTTCGTCGAATCGCGCGGGCTCCTGCAGATTTTTTCTAGCGACGCTGCAGCACGAGGAGTTCGATCGTGTCCGGCGCAAGCGCGTTCGATAAATCCATCGTATTTCCGGTGGCGACGTGCTCGTCCACCAGATCCAGATTTTGGGTCGCGCTGATGCGGTAGCGCTTCACTGTGAAACCGTGGGCCCAGGGCAGGCCATCCATTTGCAGGTTGTATCCGGCGTTGTCGCGGTAGACGACGTCCTTGCGCGGCGGCAGCATTTTCAGCTTGGAGAAATCTGGCATGCCCCCGGCGCCTTTCATCAGTTCCGCCGGCATAACCGGCGGCAGCGGCTTGAAACCATTCGGATTCGCGAAATTGCTGATCAGGATCTGAATCGTGTTGCCATCGTTCGACCTCCCGGCCAGCACAGCGAAGCCATCGTCGTCGTCGCCCTTGACCTTGAGCCGCCGCGGCGTGCCCTGCATCTTGCCCATAGCCTGGAACGCGCGTGCGGTCTTCAGATATTGCCCGTTCGCATCGAACAGGCCCATCCACGCGGCGTCACCCCGATAAAACATGGCGTCATCGACCGCCGAATCCTGCAGGTAAGTCAGCACCGCCCCGATATACGACGCGTTGTAGGCGCCGCGCAGCACCGGCTTCGACGCATCGGTAAAATCCGCGGTCAGATTCCACTCGGACAAAATACTCTCGGCCTTGGGAAATTCGTGGTCGTCCAGAATTTCGCGAATTTCGGCGCCCAGCCGCACCGCGTCGTAAGGGTCGGCCACCGAAGGCGAATAGGTATGCCAGGAATAAAAATCCAGGGGAACTTTGTGTTTGGCGCAGTAGTCCATGAATCCTTCGCGGTAGGGCCCGCCGTCGTACGGAAACGCCTTGGCATCGCCGCCAACTTTCAGCCGCGGGTCGGTGGCCTTCAGCGCCCGCGCGGTCTTCTCGTACAGCTGGTAGAACTGCTGCGGCGTCCCGGACCAGAACAACTCCGGCTCGTTCCAAAATTCCCAGTAGCGAATCTTGTAATGAAAACCGTCCGCCCAGTTGTTGTTGTAGTGCATCGCGATGTGCTCCACGATGCTGGCAAATTTATCCGGGTCCGCCGGCGGATTTACGTTCGCGCCGAAACTCCGGCCGATGCGGTAGTACACCTCGGCGCCGCTGTCGTGAATCGCGGTGATGACTTTGTCGGTGGGGCCAAAATTGTAACTGGCCGGCTTGTCCGGATCCGCGCTCCAGTCCGGAAAAATAATGCTGTCGTTCCCTGCCTTAACTACCGCCGCGCGCTGCGCTTCGTCCGGAATTAACCAGGTCAGAAACGCATTGTCTTGCTCGAATTTGGAATCAATTTCGGTGGGGCCCATGAAGTCATGGGTTCGCACCTGGTCGATCGCGAGATCCTTGTATTGCGTCACCAGGTCCGGGAGCCCTTCCATCACCGGGCTTGGTGGGCCATTCAGCCCTTGGAACGAACGGATGGTTCCGTTCGTTTTGCCGTAGTCCACCCACAGGTACCGAAAACCCTTTTTGGAATTATTTTGGCCGAAGGCCGCAGCGCAGATCAACAGCGCACAAAACAGGAACCGGCAAAACCCCTTCATCAACACTCCTTAAGGAACCGTGACTCCGGATTCTCGGCAGAATTGCCTAATCTGACGCGAGGCTTAACGCGAAGCACTAATTATCACCGATGTCCCCGCCCAAAACGAGCGTGCAAAAGCTCCGCGACATGGTTCGCTTCCGAAAAATCCGCGACCTGAATGATTTCCATTCCTTTGATGCTGCGAGGTACCTCGATGGCCGCGCGGCGCGTGTTCTAATTTTCCTTCGGCGGATCCAGCCACAAGCGCGCGGTTACCGCGCTTCCCAGCGACAACACCACCGCCAGCCACAGAATGCTGCGATATCCGAACAGGAAAGATTCGCCAACTTCGGCCATCACCCGCGGATCGCTGCTCTCCATTGCGGCGAGCTTCGGTTTCTGCTCATCTACCGTCCGGATTTCGGCGGATGACAATTGCAGACGCGCGAGCCGGCGATCCAGCGTCCGGCTAAATACGCCATACATCACCAATCCAAACAGCGCCACGGCCAATAGCCCGGCCATCCGCGACACGGCGTTGTTCACGCCCGACGCCACTCCCGCCTGCCGCTGATCCACTGCGTCCATCACCGTGGTGGTCAACGGCGCCACGCACACCGCCATGCCGACGCCCAGCAACACCATGCCGGGAAATACCGTCTTCCAGTATCCGCCGCCGATTCCCGGAAGCATCAACACGAAATATCCCGCAGCCACGATCACCGATCCGATGGTCAGCGGTGTCCGCCCGCCGTAATGAGCTACCAGGCCGCCCGACCAACGCGAGAGAACAAAAACAATCAGGATGAATGGCAGCAGCGCCGCGCCAGCCTGCGTCGGCGTGTAGTGCTGCACCTGGATGAGGTTCAAAGGAAAGAAAAATAAAACACCGCTCAGCGCGGCGTACAGGAAAAGTGTTAAGACGTTCGCGCCGCTGAAATTTCGCGAGCGAAAAAGTTTCAACGACACCATTGGCGAAGCGGACCGTGACTCAACCGCCAAAAAACCCGCGAGCGCACACAGCCCGACGACACCTATGCCCGCGGCCGGCACCCCACGTCGCGGGGCTTCGATCAACCCGAAAGTAACCGCGCCCAGCCCAACCGTCGCTAGCAGCGCACCTGGCCAGTCCAGCGCTCGATTAATCTCCGTGCCACGACTCTCCGGGACTTTCCATACCGTTAGCATCACGGTCAGCACCGCGATGGGAAGATTGATGAAAAATACCCACTGCCACGACGCGTGCTGCACCAGCCATCCACCGAGGACCGGACCGATCGCCGCCATGATCGCCGTAAAGCCGGACCAGGTTCCGATGGCCCTCCCGCGCACCTCCACAGGAAACGACGCGCTGATCAGCGCTAGACTTCCCGGGATGAGCAGCGCGGCGCCCACACCCTGAATCGCGCGCGCAAAAATCAGCCAATCGATGGAAGGCGAGAGTCCGCAGCCGGCTGACGCCAGCGCGAACACGACCACGCCACACAGGAATATCTTCCGGCGTCCGTACAAATCCCCCAGCGATCCGCCGACCAGCAGCAACGAAGCCAGCAGCAGGGCGTAGGACTCCACCACCCATTGCACGTCGCTGACGGTCGCCTGTAATGCGGTCTGCAATGCCGGCAGCGCGACGTTGACCACCGTGCCGTCAATGAACGCGAGGCTCGACCCGAGGATGGTCGCCGCCAGAATCCAGCCGCCGTTCTTCATCTGCGCTCCGCTTGCGGAAACCGCGACAATGACGATCGACCTTTGGGCCAGGTGAAATTCTGAGTTGGACTTTAGAGTTGAAAGGCGGTGAGCCGCGAAAATAACCTGGCGCGCGCTGAAATTTCGCTGCGGGTCAGCCGGGTCAGCCGTTCCACGCCGAATTTTTCCACGCAGAAACTTCCCAGCACCGAACCGAAGACCATCGCCCGCCGCAGCGATTGCTCCGTCACATTCTTCTGGCTGGCCAGATAGCCCATGAAGCCGCCGGCAAAACTATCTCCCGCGCCGGTCGGGTCGTTCACCGTTTCCAGCGGAAAAGCCGGAACCGAGAACAGAAATCGGTCGTGCACCATTAGCGCGCCGTGTTCCCCGCGCTTGATCACCAGCGTCTTCGGGCCCATCTTGAAAATCATCTTCGCCGCGCGAGTCAGATTGTGCTCGCCGGTCAGTTGTCGTGTCTCGTCGTCATTGATCATGAGGATTTGGGTGTGTTTCAGGGTCTCTTTCAACTCCGCCGGCGTGCGCTCGATCCAGTAATTCATGGTGTCGAGCCCCACCACTTTCGGTTTCGCTTTCACTTGAGTCAAAACCGAGCGCTGCAAAGTTGGATCAATGTTTCCCAGGAAAATAAACGGCGAATCGGTGTACGCCGGCGGCAAGGTCGGCCGGAAATTCGCGAATACGTTTAAATCCGTCACCAGCGTGGTGCGCTCATTCATGTTCTGGTTATAGCGCCCGGCCCAGTAGAATGTTTTTCCGCTGGCGTGTTCAACTCCGCTCAGATCGATGTTCCGGTGCTTCAGCGGAGCCATATCCTTGGCCGTGAAATCGTCGCCGACGATGCCTACCACCCGCACCGGCGTAAACTGCGAAGCCGCCAGCGCAAAATAACTCGCCGCGCCGCCCAGCATCCGGTCGCGCTTCCCGTGCGGCGTTTCGATTCCATCGAACGCAATCGAACCAACTACCAGTAATGACATGAATTCTCCCCTGATGAATTTCCGGCGGCGGCCGGACTGAAATGTTCCTACGAAATATATTTCCCGATAATGGGTTTGAGGCGCTTCTTCGCCGCGGCCGGGATCAATTTGCGGTCGGTCAATATGGCGTGCGCCAGCGCCGAACCACACCTACAACTCCGGTCGGCCGGAAGCGCGCGAACCACGCCATGCAGCACCCGTTGCACATTCGCGGCGTTGCGGTTCAGGTTCTCAATAATTTCCGCAACCGTAACCGAGTCGTGCTGCGGATGCCAGCAATCGTAGTCGGTGATCATCGAAATTGTCGCGTAGCAGATTTCGGCCTCGCGGGCCAGCTTCGCCTCCGTCAGATTTGTCATGCCGATCACGTCGAAGCGCAGTTGCCGGTAGGTATTCGATTCCGCCACGGTGGAAAACTGCGGACCTTCCATGCACACGTAGGTCCCGCCACGATGCGCCTTGACTCCCGCCGCATCGCAAGCGTCCGCCACGTGCGCCGACAAATGCGTGCAGGTCGGCTTGTCAAACCCCACATGCGCCACAATTCCCTTCTCCCCGACGAAAAACGACGAAACGCGCAGGCGCGTGCGGTCGAAGAACTGATCCGCGATCAGAAAGTCCATCGGCGGCAGATCGTCGCGCAACGATCCCACCGCGCTCACCGAGAGAATCCGTTCCACGCCAAGCATCTTCATTGCGCAGATATTCGCGCGATAGTTGATGTCGCTCGGCGAATAGAGGTGCCCGCGTCCATGGCGGGCCAGGAACGCTACGCGCTGCCCTTCCAACGTTCCAATTACAATCGCGTCCGAGGGATCACCAAACGGCGTTTTCACCCGCACTTCGCGGGTGTCGGTCAGGCCGCCCATGTGATACAGGCCGCTGCCGCCAATAATCCCGATTTTCACCGGCTCTTTTTTGCTTCCGCGCGCCGCCGCCACGGATTTTTTCTTTGCTTTCGCCATGCTCAATCCACCTTTGTAGGTTCTGGTTCCAGCGCGCCATCACGATCGCGCAGATACGCCGCGGGATTCTTGGCATCATGCCCGAAAATCGCCAGCCAGCCTTCCTTCACTACTTCCGAAATCCACTTCTTTTTATTTTCCAGTGTGGTCATCGGATACAAATCGTAACCCATGATCCACGGCAGACTCAGATGCGCTTGGGTCGGCACCAGATCCGCGAAAAAGAAAGCCGTCTTTCCGCCGCCGCTCAGTTTCACGCACTGCATATTCTCGGTGTGACCTGGCACCCGAATCAATTCCACCCCTGGCGCAATCGCCCGGTCCGCCTCGAGCAGCGAAAGCTTGTTGGCGTTCTGGATCGGCACGTAATTGTCGGCGAAATAACTGGCCTGATCGCGCTCGTTCGGACGCCGCGCATGTTCGAACTCGCCGCGCTGGACGACATAGCGCGCATTGGGGTAGGTCGCCACCACTTTGTCGCCGGCCACCCTCGTGTTCCCGCCGCAATGGTCGAAATGCAAATGCGTGTTCACGACGATATCGATTTCCGTCACGTCCAGGCCGTACTCGCGCAGGCGATCGTTCAGAAATGGTCCGTCCAGCCCGTAAATGTCGCGTAGTTTTGGCGACATTTTTCCGCCCGCGCCGGTTTCTACCAAAATATTCTTTCCGCCCGCTTTGACCAGCAGGCAATTCAGCGCCATCTCGATGCGATTCCGCGCGTCGGCCGGCGCTTTCTTTTCCCACAAAACCTTCGGCACCACGCCAAACATCGCGCCGCCATCCAGGTACACCTTCCCGTCCACCAGAACGTGAAACTCCAGGTCCCCAAGCTTCAACTTTTCGCTCCCAGTCCAGCCTTCGACAAAATATCGTTCACTGCGCCGTACGGATCCATCTTGCGCGCCGCCACCTGCTCCGCCAGCCGATTCAGTTCTGCTTCGCCCAATTGTTCGCCCACCACTCGTTCCATCAGCCGCGCTTCCAGCAACTGCAAAATCCATTCCTTCCAGTGGCCGATCTCGCGCGCCTGACGTTCATGCGCGTTCTCAAAATGTTTCCGGAATCTTGCAACCTCCGCCGCCAGCATGTCGATTCCCTTATTGTCGTTCGCGATGGTGCGCACCACCGGCGGCTTCCACCCTTCACGTTCCGGCACGAGCTGTAAAATTCCCTTCAATTGCTGCTCGAAGCGGTCCGCGCCTTCGCGGTCGCATTTGTTCAGCACGAAGATATCGCCGATTTCCATCAGCCCGGCTTTCAGGCTCTGGACATCGTCGCCCATCCCGGGCATCAGTACGACGATGGTGCAATCGGCGAGGCGCACGATTTCAATTTCACCCTGGCCTACGCCCACCGTCTCGATCAGGATCACGTCCTTCCCGGCCGCGTCCAGCAGCAACGTCGTGTCGCGCGTGGCCTGCGATAGGCCGCCCAAGAATCCGCGCGTCGCCATCGACCGGATAAAAACTCCGCTGTCGGAGGCATGGCCTTGCATCCGGATTCGGTCGCCGAGGATCGAACCGCCGGTAAAGGGGCTGGACGGATCCACCGCAATGATTCCCACGCCTTTTTTTTCGGCGCGATAGTGCGCGGCCAGCCGATCCACCAGCGTGCTCTTGCCGGTTCCCGGTGCGCCGGTAATTCCCACCCGATAAGCCTTCCCGGTGTGCGGGAACAACGAACGCAAAATTTCTTCCGCCTCGGGCTCGCGATTTTCAATCGCCGAAACGGCCCGCGAAATCGCGCGCATATCTCCCGCGCGCACCTGCTCTGTCCAGTTTTCCACCGCGGTAGTCATTTCAGGTTTCGTCGCAACAAGTCGGACAGAAAGAATAGAGGAAAACGGCGAGGAAAACGAGGAGAGAAACTGCCGCTCCGGTCGAATTAGCCGTTGCCTGCGGCTAGGCGCAAATGTTTATGGCGCCACAAATCAATCCGCGCCGCGCACCACCCTTACTTCTTGCCCAAAAGTTGCCGCGCGATCACCATCCGCTGAATTTCGCTGGTCCCTTCGCCAATCGTGCACAATTTCACGTCTCGATAAAATTTCTCCGCCGGATAATCCTTGATGAATCCGTACCCGCCGTGAACCTGCACCGCTTCGTTGGCTACCCGCACGGCCACTTCGCCGGCGTAGAGTTTCGCCATGCTCGATTCCTGGGTGATCCGCGCATCCGCATCGCCTGCCGCGATGCCGCGGTCGGCGAGCCATGCCGCCCGATAGGTCAGCAACCGCGCCGCTTCGATCTCCGTGGCCATATCCGCCAGCTTGAATTGAATCGCCTGAAATTCCGCAATAGGCTTTCCGAATTGTTTGCGCTGTTTGGCGTAGCGCACCGAACATTCATACGCGCCCTGGGCCATTCCCAATCCCAGTGAAGCGATCGAAATGCGCCCGCCATCTAGGATCTGCAGGCTATTGACGAATCCTTCGCCTTCCTTCCCCAGCAGATTCGCCGCTGGAATTTTACAATCCGTGAAAATGACTTCGCTGGTGTCGCTGGCTCGCAGCCCCAGCTTGTTTTCTTTTTTTCCGGGTTTGAATCCGGGCGTGCCTTTTTCAATGATGAACGCCGAAATTCCATGGCTCTTCTTCGACCCGTCGGTCACCGCCATGGCCACGCAAACATCGCCGTAATGCCCGTTGGTTGTGAAAGTTTTCGATCCGTTCAGGATCCAACTGTCGCCGACTTTCTTCGCCGTGGTCCGCGTGCCGCCGGCATCCGAACCCGCTTCCGGCTCGGTCAGCGACCAGCACCCCAGCTTCTTGCCCTGTGCCAACGGCGTCAGGTATTTCTTCTTCTGCTCTTCAGTCCCGAATTTGTAGATGTGGTTGGAGCACAGCGAATTGTGCGCCGCCACGATGATCCCAATCGATCCGTCGACCCGCGACAATTCCTCGATGATGATCGCGTATTCCGCGTAGCCCATCCCGGCCCCGCCGTATTTCTCCGGGAAAATCACGCCCAGAAACCCCATCTGGGCCAGCTTGGGGATCAATTCGAGAGGAAACGTTGACGCTTCGTCCCACTCCATCACGTGCGGTAGGATTTCGCCTTCGGCGAATTCCCGCACCGTCCGCCGCAACTGCTTCTGCTCGTCTGTCAGCCCAAATTCCACGGTCCCTCACCCATAAGAAAAAGATATACTCGACTTCACTAATTATTTATACCACAAGGAGCCTCAATTTAACGCGGCGATACACTTCGAAGTGCTCAAAAACGCCGACCGAAGGAGCCACCCTAGCGTTACGTATGAAGTGTTCGGGATCGAATGCGTCTGGTGTTTGTGGGGCACGGCCGCAGCTTTGACAAATAATCGCAGGGTCGTACACGCCCGCCAATCCAGTGCCGGGGGCGCGGCATAGGTTAGCCCGGCCCACAAGGGCCGGGAAAAGGTAACCAAAAACACCCGAGCACCAGAGGTGCGGCCCACCAGTGCTCCCGCCGATCCAATCGATCGCGAAGCCTTACTACTTCTTCCCCGGCAAGAACTTCGCCGGAATCGGATAATCGTGATCCTCTTCCTGCCAGAAAATCGTCACGATCCACCAGCGGCCATCCTTATACAAAAGCTGAAAACTATTCACTCCGCGCGCAAACGGTTCCCCACCCTGGGCATGCGACGACGCGTAGGTACTAAATCTTTGAATAATGTTCGCGTAGCGGTCCGAATGAGACCAAATCTCCCATTCAAAGAAATTGTTCTGCTTGAAATACGGCGTGGCCGCTGCCACGAAATCATCCACCGATAAAACAGTCGTCGTATATTTCCCGTCTTTATCCGGCGCCGACTGAATCAAATGCGCCCCGGGCAGAAACAACGAACGCAATCGATTCCAGTCGCGCTCCTGCGTTGCCGGGCCCGAAATCGAATCATAAGCCGCGGCCATGATGGCGTCAGGTGACGCCACGTCCGCCGGTTTCGCCGCGGGCTGCTGGGTTGGCGCTGATTCCGTCGCCGCCGTCTGCGCCATCAGCGAATTGCACGAAATCAGCGCGCCAGAAATGACCAGAGCGAGCACGGCGGCCTTGAGCATCTCTACTCTCCTCATGAACATTCGCAGCGTCCTCATGATCTGCTGCACATCGAATCGTCCGGCTACGGCAGCGTGTAGGCGATCAGCTCGTCGCTCTGCTTCTCTTCCGTTACCTTCGCGTGGCCCCCGGCCGCAATCACCACATATTGTTTCCCGCCCGGCCGGACCTGATAGGTCATGGGCGTCGCACCGCCCGCCGTGGGTAGTTCGGTTTTCCAAATCTCCGCGCCGGTTTCCACATTGAAGGCGCGAAATTCCGGATCGATCAAAGTCCCAGCGATGAATACCAGTCCGCCTGCCGTCACGATCGGCCCACCCAGGCTCGGCGCTCCCTTCGGCACCATCGCCTTTGACGGCGCCAGACTCCCCAGCGGCACCTGCCATTTGATCGTCCCGGCGTTCATGTCGACAGCCGCAAGCGTGCCCCACGGCGGTGGGACGCATGGCAAACGATGTGCCTTGGCAAATAGAAAAGTTCGCACCATACCATAAGGAGTTCCGTACTGGTCGGCGTATTCCCCGTGCTCCACGTTCGCTTCCTCTTCCGCGTCGAATTTATCGCCAGGAACCAACCGCACATACGCCGGCAGATTGTTGGTATTGACGAGCAACCAGCCGCGCGCCGGATCGTACGCCGACCCGCTCCAATTCATTCCTCCCACGTTTCCCGGAATCGTCAGCGTGCCTTTCAGACTTGGTGGAGTAAAAATCCCTTCGTTCCGCAAACCACCCAAATACTGCCGGCAATAATCCCGATCCTCGTCGGTGATTCCCCACGCATCACTCGCGGCCACCGATTGCGGCACCAGCGCCGGCGGCGCCGACGGAAACGGCTGGGTTGGCGAAGTCACTTCGCCCGGCACATCGCTTTGCGGTACCGGTTTCTCTTCCACCGGAAACACCGGCGCGCCGGTGTCGCGATTCAGCACGTAGAGAAATCCCGTCTTGTTTCCCTGGATTACCACTGCCACATCTTTGCCGTCGTGCTTCACCGTTGCCAGCAGCGGCGGTGACGCTGTGTCGTAATCCCACAAATCGTGATGAACCAGCTGAAATCCCCAGGCCATTTCGCCGGTTTTCGCGCGCAGCGCGACGATAGCATTTGTCCACTTGTTGTCGCCGAGGCGCAAGCCGCCGTAATAATCCGGGCTCGCGCTGCCGGTGGGGACTAAAACCAATCCGCGTTCCGCGTCGACCGCCATTCCGGTCCACGCGTTCCCCGCCCCGGTGCGCCAAATCTTGGTCGCCCGCTGCGGTCCGTTGTCGTTCGGGTTCTGCGCGTCCGACGATTTGGAATCGTCGTTCGGCGGCAGCGGATCCCATTTCCAAATCAGTTTTCCGGTTCGCGCGTTGTACGCCCGCACCACGCCGCTGGGCATGTCCGCGCGCGAATTGTCGTCAATCGCCGAACCCACCACGACGATGTCGTCGATCACTACCGGCGCCGACGTCATGTGATAACGCCCGGCTTGGTAACGCGCCACATCGCGCAAACTCACTTGCCCGCGATTCCCAAAATCCGCGCACGGCGTGCCACTGGCTCCGTCCAGTGCGATCAGCCGCGCATCCAGCGTAGCTTCAAAAATTCTCCGCCGGCAAGGCGCGCCCTTCACTCGTTTCGGGTCCAACCAGGTCGCCACTCCGCGATTGATCAATCCATCGCCGTATCCGACGGAAATATCGATCATCGGATCAAATGTCCATTTTTCTTTTCCGGTTTCGGGGTCCAGCGCGATCACGCGATTGAAAGGAGTGGTCAAGTACAATGTTCCGTCGACCAGAATTGGCGTGGTTTCGAATCCGCTGCGCCGCGCAAAGCCCTTGCCGTCGGAAATGTCTCCGACGTGATAGGTCCACGCCACCCGCAGGTTCTTCACGTTGTCGACGTTAATCTGCTTCAGCGGAGAATAGCGCATCCCGCCCGCGTCGTGGCCGACGTAGGCCCAATCTGCGCCAGCAGTTGTGGCTGCGTTGTGGTTGGTTTTTGCGGTTTGAGTCGAGCTTTGAGCTGAGATCACGTGCGGCATGGAGAAGCCCGCGACTAATATTCCGAAAACCACCAGCCGGATCTCGCCGCGCATCGACCGCCCTCCGTCAAATTTCCTTTTGCGCCTACCAATCCAGCTTGGCGCCATCTTTCGCGTTCTGCTCATCAAGCCATTTCTTCAGCGGCGCAAAATAATCGATGATCGCCGTCGCATCCATCTGCTTCTCGCCGGTCATCGCTTCCAGCGCTTCGGGCCAAGGGCGGCTCTGCCCCATCTCCAGCATTTTGTTCAGCCGCGCACCCGCTTCTTTATTGTTGTAAATCGAGCAGCGATTGAGCGGCCCTTTGTATCCTGCTTCGCGGCACAGCGCGCGATGAAACTGGAACTGTAAAATATCCGCCAGAAAATACCGCGCGTACGGCACATTCGCGGCCACGTGGTATTTCGCACCCGGATCGAAATCCGCTTCACTGCGCGCGACGGGCGGCGCAATTCCCTGATACTGCTTGCGCAATTCCCACCAGCGTTTGTTATATTCCGCCGGCGAAATCTTTCCGGAGAAAACTTCCCAGCGCCATTTATCGATCATCAAGCCAAACGGCAGGAACGCGACCTTCTCCAGCGCTTTGTGCATCAACAAGCCGATGTCTGACGATTCCGGCGGCACATTTTCCAGCAGCCCGATTTGCTTCAAATATTCCGGCGTCACCGATAGCGCGATGGTGTCGCCAATCGCTTCGTGGAATCCGTCATTGGCGCTGTTGCGGAAGAGTGGCGGCTGCGTATCGTAGGCTCGCTGGTAAAAATTGTGGCCCAGCTCGTGATGAATGGTCGAAAAATCCTCGCCGGTTTGCTCGATGCACATCTTGATGCGCAGGTCGTCCACGTAATCGACGTCCCAGGCGCTTGCGTGGCACACCACCGAGCGATCGGCCGGCTTCACGAACATCGATCGTTCCCAGAACGTCGGCGGCAGCGGCGCGAACCCCAGCGACTTAAAAAAGTTCTCGCCATAGTGCACCATCGCTAGCGGTTCGATTTTCTTGGCCTTCAGAATTTCCGAAAGGTCGTAACCCGGATCCGCATTCGGCGGCGCCACCAGCGGATAGATATTCGCCCAGTCCTGGGCCCACATGTTCCCCAACAGATGCGCCGGAATTTCGCCATCCGCCGGAATCACGCTTGGCCCATATTTTTTCAGCAATTGATTGCGCACGTAGGCGTGCAGCGAAACGTACAGCGGTCGTACCTGACTCCACAGCCGGTCGAGTTCTGCGCTGAATTCATCCGGCTTCATGTCGTAATTCGAGCGCCACATCGCGCCGACGTTTTCGAATCCCATCTCGCGCGCGCCGTCGTTGGCCAGTTCGACCATGCGGGAATAGCGCGCCTTCATCGGCGGCGCAATGGCATGCCAGCCGGCCCACGCTTTTTCCAGCTCCACCGGATCGCGACTAGTGGCCATGATATGCTCCAGGTCGCTCAGTTCCAGGCACTTTCCGCCAGAACCTCCCGAAGGTCCATTCGGGCACCATTTACCTTTTCCGTAATCGCTCTGCAGCGACGCATTGATCTGCGAAAGCTCCGCGCTCTCCTTCGGATTCTGCGGCGAAGGAATATCCACCGACAATTTAATCAGTTTTAATTTGCGCGCCACGTCCGGCGGTAGTTGCATCCCGTCGAAGCGCCGGCTCTTCGCCGCCAGCTCCGAGACCGCGGCCTTCACCTGCTGGTCGGCCTCGGCCGCCATCTCCTCCGTGTCCGGCGTGATATACGTCTCCATCACCCATTGCGCGCGGCTGCCTTTCACCCACAAATCCAGCAGCCGGGCCTCCGCTTCTTCCGCAAACTTCCGCGCCTCTTCAACGGTCGGGGGGCCCTGGGTCGCCTGCAGATTTTCCGCACTCCGTGAATTTTCCGCCGCGCTCTTCGTCGCAGTGCTCTCGCTCGCTGCCAATTTCGGGGTATGTGCTGTCATTAATCCGCCTGCAATGAGAAGTGTGGGAACGCCTGCCTTAACTAAGATCGAGAAAACTCGTGAGTAGCTCACGCGCATTCACCTCGGAGGTGCTGCAAGAGTACGTTTCCGGACGCGCGTGAGTATACATTTTCAACCGCGTCAGACTAAACATGAATTGCGTTGATTCGCGTCGAGGCTTCCCACGGGGCGCGCCGTCTCCGTGCCCTCGAGCCTCTCTCTGTGTCCTCTGTGTTAAATCTTGAAGAGTTCGCCTCTACGAAACCCTCGCGGAAGCCCGGGCCTTCGCGTCCACCACCGCGGCCACCACGCCAATCGCAGTATCGATTCCCGCCGTGTCCACATCGCAATGCGTAACCATCCGGACATCGAATTTATCCGTCGAGCTGCACAAAACTCCCCACCGACTGATTTCGTCCGCGATCTCCGCGGCGGTTTTTCCGGTACCCTGCACGTCGAAGATCACAATGTTCGTCGCCACTTTCCTGGGATCGATCGTGATCCCCGGGAGCGATGCCAGCCCTTTCGCCAGCCGCTGCGCGTTTTCATGATCCACATGCAACCGCTTCGGAGACTCCTCCAACGCGATCAATCCAGCGGCCGCAATCACCCCGGCCTGCCGCATGCCGCCGCCGAGCAGCTTCCGCCCGATGCGCGCCTGTGCAATGAAATCCTTCGGCCCGACCAGCATCGACCCCACCGGCGCGCCCAGCCCCTTCGACAGGCAAAACATCACCGAATCGCACCCGCGCGTCATACGCGCCACCGGCTCCTTTAGCGCAACTGCCGCGTTGAACACCCGGGCGCCATCCAGATGCACCCGGAGCCCCGCCGCGTGCGCCTTCTCGCAAATATCGTCCACCACCGCCGTTGGATACACCGTCCCGCCGCGCATGTTGTTGGTGTTCTCCAGCGTCACCAGCGCGGTTTGCGAGTCGTAATAAATTTTCTCGCGTATCGCGCCTTCGACCAGCTCCCAACTTAAAATTCCCGCGTCCGCTGGCACCGGCCGCGGCGTCACTCCTGCAACGGCGCACATCGACGCCAACTCATAAAGATTCACGTGCGCTTTCAGCTCGCAAATCACTTCATTCGTCGGCCGCGTCCAGCCCATGATCGCCAGCAGGTTTCCCATGCAGCCCGTCGGCACAAACAGCGCCGCTTCGCGTCCGAAAATCTCCGCGGCGCGATCCTGCAAACGGTTCACGGTCGGGTCTTCCCCGTACACGTCATCGCCAACTTCCGCCGCGGCCATCGCCGCGCGCATCGCCGCCGTCGGTCGCGTCACCGTATCGCTGCGCAGATCCACCACGCCCTTTTCTCGTGCGTCTTGATCGGGTCCGTTCGTCGTCATAAATTCACCCTTAGAATTTAGCCCAGCAACTCGACTAGAACTCCATTCGACACTGACAGTCGATCCGGCGCGAGGCGTAAACGTCCCCCCGCTACCTCGACCAATCCCTGCTCGCGCAGCGTTGCCACACGCTCACTCAGATCGACGTGATACGCATTTTCGATTTGCGCCAGGTCCACGCCCTCCAGCTGGCGCAGGCCCAAAAACAATTCTTCTTCGAGCGCTTCCTCTTGCGTCACTACCTGCTCCTGCTCGCGGGTTGACCCACCCTTTTCGATATCCCGCACGTATCGCGCGGAATCGTGCACGTTCGCCCAGCGTCTTCCGCCCGCAAACGAATGGGCCCCCGCGCCAAATCCCAAATACGGTTCCCGCCGCCAATACTTCAAATTGTGCCGTGAGCGAAAACCCGGCAAACCCCAATTCGAAATTTCGTAGTGCTCGTAACCGGCCTCGGCCAAAGCCGTGCGCGCCCAATCGTATGCATCCGCAATCGCGTCGTCACTCGGAATCGCCGCGGCGCTGTACCGGCTGCCCCCGGAGAGCGATTCCTTCCCCAGATGGCTGCCCTCGTCAATCTCCAACATATATATGGATACGTGTTCGGGCCGCACCCCCGCCAGCCTCGCCACCGATTCTTCCCAGGTCGCCCGCGTCTGGTGCGCCAAGCCCGCGATTAAGTCCATGCTGATGTTCCGGAATCCCGCCGCGCGTAAAGTTTTCGCCGCGCTGAAAATATCGCTTCGCCGATGTATCCGTCCCGCGGCCTTCAACTCCGAGTCGCTGAACGACTGGACGCCGAGACTTACCCGGTTGAATCCGGCTGCGAGCCATGCCTCTGCTTTGTCGTGCGTAATCGTTTCTGGATCGGCCTCCAAAGTAATTTCCATGGCGCCATCGCTGCCCGCAAATCCAAATCCGTGACGCAGCGCGTCCAGGATTTTCTTCAGCGCCGCCGGCTCCAGCAAACTCGGCGTCCCGCCGCCGAAATAAACGGTATCAATCTCCGCCGTTTCCTCACCAGCGACCTTCCGCGCGACGGCTGCTTCCGTAATTTCCCGGCACACCGCATCCGCGTACGGCGCGTACCGGTCCCGCGACACCACGCCTGTGTAAAAATTGCAGTAGGTGCACTTGGTCTGGCAGAAGGGAACCTGAATGTATGCGCCGATTTTCATTGGATTGATTGTTGCAACATCGAGTGTAACGTCAAACGACCGCCGATTCACGGGAGACCCACTTTTATCCAGCAGCATCCGGCACGATTTTGATGTGCAGTTCGCGATTTCGCGGCCCGTCAAAGTCCGCGAAGAAAACCCGCTGCCAGCGGCCCAGCGCCAGCTTCCCGTCCGCAATCCAGACGGTCAGGGACGTTCCGACCATCGCCGTCTTGATGTGCGAATCTGAATTTCCTTCCGCGTGCGCCGAATTTCGCACCGTCGGGACCAGCCGGTCGAATGCGGCTTCGATCTCATGCGCCACCGCCGGGTCATAACCTTCGTTAATCGTCACGCCCGCGGTGGTATGCGGCACATTCAAAAAGCACATGCCGTTCGCGCAGCCCGATTCTTTCACCACCTCGCCGATCTCCGCGGTCACATCCTTCAATTCGGTGCGCCGCGAAGTTCTCACCTTCAGTTTGTGGGTAACTGTAACAGGGCCATGTTGCTTTTCGGTTTTCATCGCCCGCGACCTCCATTCCGTTTCTTAATTTGGCACGTTGCCACCGCGCCCGCGCGAGGCCATCAGCATACTGCAAATTCCGGAGTCTCGTTTGCGACAGCCTTCCCGCATACAGTAAACTCAAAGGCTCGTTTTCACCCAAGGGGAGCTTCCATGTTAGTGGTGATGCAATCGCAGGCGACCGACGAACAGGTGCGCGCGGTCTGCGAGCGGATCGAACAGCTCGGCTACAAAGCGCACCCCATGCCCGGCGCCGGCCGCACGGCCATCGGCATCACCGGAAATTCCGGCACCGCCGACCTGGTCTCGCTCGAGTTTTTCGCCGGCGTGGCCGAATGTATTCCGGTCACCAAGCCCTACAAACTGGTTAGCCGCGACGTAAAACCCGAAACCACCGTGGTTCGCATCCCCACGCCGCTCGGCGATGTGGCATTCGGCGGCACCGAAATCGGCATGGTTGCCGGCCCCTGCGCCATCGAAACCCGCGAGCAAGCCTTCACCGTCGCCAAGCAAATTAAAGCCACCGGCGCGCGCCTGTTTCGCGGCGGCGCGTACAAACCGCGCACCTCGCCCTACAGTTTTCAAGGTCACGGCGAATCCGGCTTACAGATCATGGCCGACGTCCGCAAAGAATTCGGCCTCGGCATTGTCACCGAAGCGATCGATCACGAATCGCTCGACCTGGTGGAAAAATACGCCGACGTGATCCAGATCGGCACCCGCAACATGCAGAATTTTTCGCTGCTCAAGCGCGCCGGCAAATCCAAAAAGCCGGTCCTGCTGAAGCGCGGGATGTCCGCCACTCTCGACGAATTTCTGATGGCCGCCGAGTACGTCATGTCCGAAGGCAACTACAACGTCATCCTCTGCGAGCGCGGCATCCGTACCTTCACCGATTTCACCCGCAACACTCTCGACCTGAGCGTGATCCCGGCGGTGCAGCGCCGCAGCCATTTGCCAATCGTAGTCGATCCTTCGCACGGCACCGGACGCCGCAACAAAGTCCTGCCGCTGTCCCGCGCCGCGGTCGCCGTCGGCGCCGATGGACTGCTGGTCGAAGTGCACCACGACCCCGACCGCGCGCTCTCCGATGGCCCGCAATCCATTCTTCCCGTGGACTACGCCCAACTGATCCGCGAAGTCCGCGCCATCGCCGAAGTGCTGGGCCGTACCATCAATTGAGGCATGAAACTCCGCTTCAACTACCGCCTGGTCTTCATAATCCTTCTCCTCCTCGCGTTCGCCATCCGTGAAGTCGCGCTTGAGTTGCGCCCTTCCTGGCTTCGTCCCGGCCTGCACCTTTTCGCCTACGTCGGCAACACTGCGGACGGTACCGTTTCGGCGATTGATTTGATCAAGCTATCCACCGTCGCCACGATTCCGGTTGGTCCCGGACCCAGCGGGTTGCGCGCCCATCCCACTCGCCCCGAAATCTGGGGAGTCAGTTCCACCGGCGGCTACGTCTGGGTGCTCGACTGCCGTTCCAATCGCGTGGCCGCCCAAATCGCCGTGGGCAGCGAACCCTATGCCCTCGATTTTTCTCCTGATGGCCGTCTCGTTTACGTCGCCGCCTCCGGGGCCAACACCGTTCTGGCCATCGACACGCTTTCGCATAGCATCGTCGCCCGCGGTCGCGCCGGCAAACGCCCCTGGATCGCGCGCGTTTCACCCGACGGGAAAATGATTGTGGTTTCCAACCGCGACGACGGCACCGTTTCCATCCTCGACGCCACCTCGCTGGCGCAATCCGCAGTCATCTCCGCGCTTCCCGACCCCGAGCAAATTGTGATCTTGCCGGATAGTTCCAAGGCCTTCGTGACTTCCGGCACCACCAACCAAATTTCGGTCATCGATTTGAAACAAAAAGTCCTGCTCACCAACCTCGCGCTCGGCGGCCCGCCCAATGATTTGGTGCTGAAACCCGACGGCGGCGAACTGTACATTCCTTCGCGCGATACCCACGGACTGCTGATCGTGAATACCGGCACCAACGAGGTGAGCGATTTTATACTGCTGGGGATGTCGCCGGTGGCCGCGACCTTCGAACCCGCCACCGAAACTCTCTACGTTTCCGATTTTGACGCGGACCACATCGTTCCGGTCGCGGTCGCGACCCGGCAGGTCGGTCGTCCGATTCAAGCCGGCGACGGCCCGTCAACCTTGCGCCTCACTCCCGGCGGCGACATTCTGCTGGTCATCGACACCAATTCCGACGACCTCGCCGCGATCCGCACCAAAATTCTACCCACCGGCCAGGCCAGTCTTTCCCCGCCGCGCCCGCCCACCGGTTTGATCCCTCTCGGCGGCAGCCCCCGCGACCTCACCACCAAAGTTTTCTAAATTTTCAAGTCCGCGCTACTATCTGCCTCGGAATTGCCGTTTTCCAATTTCATTTTTCCATTTTCCGCCTTCTCACTGCACCGTCAGCGACAAGTTAATCGTCCGCGTTGCACCTGCTGCGGTTCCGGTCACCGCCAACGGATACGTTCCCGCTGAGGTGCCGGGCATGGGCTGCACCGCCGCGCCCTGGCCTCCGAAACAGCCCACCAACCCGATCGCAAGCGCCGCGAGTATCACCGCGGCTTGCGCCAATCGAAATGCACTGGCGCGAAGCCCTTGAATACTCAGCCACGGCGCACGAGCTCGTCCACTCCGGCTCCACGGGATCAAAATTCCGAACGCGCACACCGCGAAACCAAGCAGGCCCGCAATACCAGGCGCGCGTCCCACCGCCGCACTAGCCAGGGCCGCCGTGGTTGTGACGTTCACTTGAAACGAAACCGGCGCGACGCCGCCCAGCATCACGCTCGCCGGCGTCACACTGCACACACCTTCGGGAACCGTCGCAGCGCAGGTCAGCGTCACGGCTCCGCTAAAGCCCTGCGCCTGTGCCGCCATCGGAAATTCCGCGGTGCCGCCCGCGGTGACGGTAGCGCTCAACGCGCTCGAAGCCGTGAGGCAATAGTCCAACGCTACGCCGGACATCATCAACAGCTGCGGGCTCGCCGGATCGTTGTCAAAAATTTTCAACACGCTGTTTTGCGGTCCGGCCGTCGACCCACACTGCGCGTTCGCCCCGGCCAGCGGCGGCGCAAACGTCACGCCGATGGTGCATGCCACACCGGCCGCCAAACCGGTTTTGCAGGTATTCGCCAGCGGGAAATAATTCGCAGAGCCTGCAGGCGTAATCACCGGCGTACCGACCGTCAAGGTCGTGCCGGACATGCCTGAATTTGTTATCGTGACGGTCTGTGCCGGACTCGAAGTGCCAGCCAGTTGCGAGCCGAACATGAGTGGCCCTGCCGGAGTGACCGTAGCTGCCGCCTCAACCGGCTGGCCCGACAACTTGATGGCCAGCGGACTTTGCGGCGCGTTTCCCGAGATCTGGATCACGGCGGTCAGCTCAGCGGTCCCGGGCTGCTTCGGAGCAAAACTAATGGTCAGCACGCACGTTTGACCCGCTCCCAGCGGCGCTCCAGCACCGCATCCGGCTTCCGGAAAATCCGCCGCGTCGGTATTGGTGATCACCAGCGCCACCGGCAGAGTGCCGGTATTGGCCACGTTTACCGTTACCGGAGGGCTGGCGCTTCCCACGGTTCCATCGCCAAAATTCACGCTGTTTTTTGAAACCGAAATTCCCACCGTTCCGCCATTTCCGGTCAGCGCCGCACTCTGCGGGCTGCCGGCTGCATTGTCGATTACACTCAGCGCCGCAGTGACCGGCCCGGCCGCGATGGGAATGAAATCCACCGAAAGCGTACAACTTGCCGCGGGCGCGAGCTTCGCCGAAGGCAGCCCGCAGGCGTTCAATCCTTTGGCCACGTAACCGAAGCTGGTCGAGTTCGTGCCGGTGATCGCAAAACTGGAAATATCCAATTCGGACGTTCCGGCATTGGTGAATAATAAATTCTGCGTCGCGCTGGTGATTCCAACCGTCTGCGATCCGAAATCCAGCGAGGTTGGGACGATCGTCAGCTGCGGAGTTCCGCCGGTGGTGCCTACGCCGCTCAATGGCACCATCTGCTGTGTTCCCGCGACGCCGTTGGAATTGTCGGTGAAAGTCAGCGTCGCGTTGTAGGTTCTTGCCGCCGTCGGCTCGAAGGAAAATGCCAGCACGCAGGTTTGCCCGGCGCTGAGCATCAGCGAAGGACAGACGCTGCCTTGGGTCGGGGAGAATTGCGCCTGGTCCGGCCCCGAAAGTAAATCGGTAAAGGATAAGGTCTGGTTTCCCGCGTTGGTCAGGGTCACGAACAGCGTGGCGCTGGTGGTGTTGATCAGCTGATTTCCAAAACCGAGCGCGGTGGGTGTGATCTGCGCCAGCGGTCCCGCTCCGGCGCCGACCAGCAGCAGGGTCTGCGAGCCGGCCGGCCCGTTGTCCGTGAAAGTGAGAAAGGCCTGCTCCGGTCCGATCTGCGAAGGCACGAATCCGACTTGAAACGTGCACTCTTTGCCCGGCAGCACCTGCGCCGCAGTGCACTCCGATGATCCGATCAGTGAAAAGTCCGAGAAGTTTTGGCCGGTAATGGTCACGGTCGATATCATCAGCGGCGCGTCCCCGGTATTGAACACCGCCACGCCACCCGGCGGCACCATGGTCGAGCCTACCGGCTGCGTCCCAAAATTCACTTTGCCCACATTGAACGCAACGCTTGGCAGCGGCGTGCTGCTGGGCACGCCTTGCACCAGGAACACGTCGTTCAGCGGCGGACTCTGCTGGCAACTCACGCAGGTGGGCTGTATTCCGTTATTCGTATTGCCGGCCAGCGGAAAGTCTCCCGTGGTGGTCGAGCCCGCCACATAAAAATTCTCCGCGGCGTCGGCGACAATCCCGTTTCCCTGCGCTGTCGCAGTCACTCCGGCGGGCGCTGAGCCACCCAGCGGCGTCGCATACAGCAGCGACGCTGCGCCGGCTGAAGTCGGATCGATCTCCGCCACGAACGCGTCCTGGTCTCCGCTGAACGCCTGAAAATTAAATTGCCATGGAAAGTCCCACGATTTGGTGGAGCCCGTCAGGTAAATCTGGTTCGTCGCCGCGAAGAAAATCCCCATCCCGGAATCCGCTTGCGAGCCGCCCAGGTAACTCGAATAGATCAGCTTGGTCGTGCCGCTCGGGAGTTGAGCGATCACCGCAACAAACGCATTCGCCGTCCCATCGAGCGCTGCTTGCAGCGGCGCGATCGCTCCGTTCACCGGAAAATTTGGCGACTGCGTCGTGCCGGTCACGTAGGCCGTCCCCGGCAATTCTTTGCCCACCGCAATCGCGAGCGCCTGGTCCAATACGCTTCCGCCCAAAAATGTTCCATACGATAAATCCTGCGGGCCCGCCCCCGACGGCAATATTTTCATGACGAATCCGTTGTAGGTTCCACCGCCGTACACCGTCTGAAATCCGTTGGTCGTCGCTAACGTCCCCAGCGGGTCGGACGTATAGCCCGCCAGGTAGGCATTCCCCACCGAGTCCACCGCCACTCCGGTCAGCGTCGCCTGTCCGAAGATTCCCAAGTACGTGCAATACTTCAAATGCGCCGCCGAGCCGCTCACGACCGGCTGAAAAACCGCCAGAAAACCGTCGCTGCTCCCGCCGCCATACACGGATTGGAACGGCCCCGGCGCCGCCACCGGCGCCACCGTCAAATTTGTGGACTTGGTATCCATCGCCACAAAAATATTTCCCGAAGAATCGAACGCTATCCCGCCATGCGCGACGGTCGCTTCGTTTCCATTTCCGCCGTACAGCGTCGAGTACACCAGCTTCGCCCCGGTGGGATCAATTTCAGTGATCGTCGCGTCATTCACTGCGATCCCGCCCGGCCCCGCCGTCAGAACGCTCGCATCCGTTACCGGATAGTCCGCCGACGTAGTCACGCCCGCCAATGCAACGTCGCCGCTCGTATCCACCGCAATCTCGCCGCCGGCTTGGCTCCCCGATCCGCCGATAAAAGTCAGATACACCAGCGAACTCGGCCCGCTTTGCGTGGGATCGATCTTGGCGATGAAATAAATCGGGCTCCCATTCTCTGAACCCAAGTCGGTCCCGGAGCTTTCAGCGAACGTACTCACCGAAGTTGTTGTCCCGCCGATGTACAACTTTCCCGTAGCGCCCAACACCACACTCGTCGCCCGGTCATCTCCCGCCCCACCCAGGAATGTCGCGTATCCGACGCTCAGCGACGGATCAATCACCAGCGTCGCAGCCGGGTCATACGCCCCAATCGAAAATCCCACCGACCCGTCCGGCTCCAGAACGTAGCCCCCAGACACAAATGTTTTCGCGATTTTCCACTGGCCCGCTGCGCCTGGCCCAGCCGCTTCTTGATACATTACCGGCCTTTTCATGCGCAGTTCCCGTGCGCCGAACGCCATCACCAAATCGCCCGCCGCGTCGACCCGCAAATTCTTTTCACCGGAAATCGTCACGCGCAGTTCCGCGGCGTTCGTCCCGGGCGAAACCCGCAAGTCGTATTCCAGCCGTTGGTCACTGCCGTAGGCCACTAGATCCACGCCGGGCATCGCACTCCGCGCCACCGCACTCATAAACTGCGGAACATGCGTCCGCCACCGCCTCGGATCGTTGCCCAGAAAATAATTCGTCTCGCCCGCCGCACGCTCCTGACCATGCCACGTCAATTTCGAATGCACCGCGCTCGTTTTATTCGTAACGGCGGAAAAGTTCAGCCTAAGCCCGCGTTTTCCGCGCGATCCCACGTCAGCACCAGACTCCGCAAACTCGATTCCCGCGCTGGTCAGCAGAACATTCAACCCTCCGGCACGGCCGGTAAATTCCGCGCGCGCGTCCGCCTGGCCCAAGTTCGGTTCGAAGGCCACCGGAATGGAGAATTTGGGACGAGCTTTCGACGCACCTGAAGCTTTTGAAGTGGGATGGCCGTACGCAGAGTGAATCAGTAGGAACGCCGCCGACAGCAAGCAGCAGCCGCAGAAAAGTCCAAAATACAATTTCGAGCGCACGTCGCCCTCCGCAGGAACAAACTTCCGTTCCAGCCTGGCGACGCCATTACCGCCGACAATCGTGCCCTGAGTTGTGTGAAACCAAGCAGACTACTGCAAGGGGTTATGCGGAATATCTACTGAATACCCTACGAAGTCAACATGTGTTGTGCGAGGCGCCGGCATTCACACCGTCGGCCGCGAGGGAGCCAACGGTGTGACCGGCACTCGGAGTCGTCAAGGCTGAAGATCGAATGCCGGTCGCAAGCTGCCATCCATGTAAAACGGCACCGAGGTGTGCTCGTGCACGATCTGCCAGCCGTTCCCTTCACGCCGCAACGCCACCGTTGCCCGCAACCAGAAGCTGATCGGACGCCCCGCCGACTTCGGCGTTCCGCCCAGCCGGTAATATCCATGGGCCAGTGCGAAACCCCCAGTCACCTGAATTGTCAAATCGCGCGCTTCGCGCTCAACGGGTCCTTCCCAAGTATCCAGCCATGCCTGTATTTGCTTGGTCTCCATTCCGACGTGCCTCAACGGCGGCGCCAAGCTATAAATCACCGCGTCCGAGGCATAGGGCGCGACGATGCCCTCCGCGTTCTTCTCCTGGTGCGCTTTCCCCACCGATTCGATCACCGACCGAATCGCCGCCTCATCGTTTAAAATTGTTGCGCTGGCGCTGGACATTTTACCTTCTCCTTTTCATCCCGATTCCGACCGTAATGGCCGTTCGTTTCACTCATCACTTGTGAAACGCAAGTGAACATGCTAAGGTTACGCGGTGCCCAAAACAATCGCGGCCCCCAAACGGCGCTCGGGCTGCCCGCTCAACGCTTCGGTCGAAATTCTCGGTGATCGCTGGTCGCTGCTTATCGTCCGCGACATGATGTTGCGCAACTTTCATTCCTACAAGCAGTTCCTGGAATCCTACGAACGCATCGCCACCAATATTTTGGCCGACCGCCTGCGCAATCTGGAAAAACACGGAATCATTACCACCCAGCGGGATCCCCAGGACGGCCGCAAAGTGATTTACCGCCTCACAGCCAAAGGCATCGATCTCGCGCCGGTCATGGCGGAAATGGTTCTGTGGTCAGCTGGGCACGAAGATGTGGGCAATCAGGAACTGGTGCGCATGATCAAAGCGGACAAAACAAAATTCCTGGCAGGTGTGCGGCAACGCTGGACCCAACAAACGAAAGCCTCAACCAACGGCAACAGCAAATAAACGATCGGGCCGCCCCTCGCTAACCTCACGCCTGCAATTCCCAGGCGAAATGTTCAGCTCCCAACGGAATATCCAGCATGCCATCGATCGGCAGCACCTCGATCGGCAGTCCGCCTTCCCACAGCGCAACGCTCACCATCAGCGATTTCTGTGCGCTCAAATCGAAAGTCTCTTTCGCCACTCCCACTTCAATGATTTTCCCGTATCCGGCGCTCACCAGTCCTTCGGGATGCAGCAGGCACACCCCGCCCTGCTCCAGCACGTATCCCGCGAACTTGCCTTGCTCTACGCGTACCGTGATTCGGGTCTCGCGCGAATCCCACAACGTCACGCGCAATTGAAAGTTGGGAATTTTCTCGATCGCGGCCGGCTCGGGATCAATGCGCAGATAAAAGTGCGTGTCGCTGAATCCGAATCGCAGCTCGCCCAACGCCCGGCGATGCCCATGCATCGTCCCGCCCTGCTGGGCCGTCGTATAGAGTCCCGAACCTAACCATTCGAAATAGCTCGATTCCCGCCCGTCCACATCCACTTGCAGATAGGTCTCGGCCGGTTCACGCCGTCCGTGCTCCGGCGCCTTCTTGATCGGGCGAGCCAGCGCATCCGGCGCGGGCTCGCCGAGCGCCGTGTAAATTTCGGTGAGGTGCTTGCGGTACAGCTCGTCGAATTCCCGGTCGTTGGCTGAGCCATGCTCTGGCCCGTACCACCAATTCCAGTCGCTGCCTTCGGCCGCCAGCACGGCCTCGAACGCGCGTTCCAGATTCTCGCTGGAATTTTTGCCGTTCGATGATGCGCGCTGCGCCGCGCGTCCGTACGTCTCGCGTGCGTCCCGCAGCAAATCCCAGGCGCGCACATCCTCGCGATGCCCGATCCATACGTCGAAATTCGCGTTAATCCACGACGCCGGAAAAATTCCCCGCATCACCGGAGCGTCCGCGTTGGCTTCCACCGCCTCGGTCGCGGTTAACGCGCGGATTTCGGGGTCGACCTGCACCCGCCGATAAAACTCCCGCAAGAATTGCCGGCCAATCCCCGGATAATATTCC
>Ga0307474_10000384_pt1 | contig 32021 bp, 37 predicted proteins | sample atmos_gasesECM1C_2_FD_203312 | JGI IMG/M metagenome (GOLD analysis project Ga0307474, IMG submission 203312) | Hardwood forest soil microbial communities from Morgan-Monroe State Forest, Indiana, United States - atmos_gasesECM1C_05 | ecosystem: Environmental > Terrestrial > Soil > Temperate... | reverse complement strand
GCAACGCAGTAGCCCCGCTTCTCGGCCGACTCCTTGGAGCGGGGCTTTATGCGATCACTCAGGCGCGATTCCCGCCGCCGCTTGGCACTCGGGAACGTGCTTTGCCCTCCGAGTCGGTGACCCTATTAGAAGCCGTGCGCCATTGTGCGCCAGGCACCGGCACAATGGCGCGACGGCCCCAGCCCGCGCGGCCCCATCTCCGCGTGTGGTTGGGGCCGTTTCGCCGGCCCGCCTGCGAGCCAAGCGACGCGCCGGCTTTTCATTGCTCGTCACGCCGCTCGACTCCCTGGCGGGGCCTTTTGCTGGGCGGTCCCGGCCGAAGCCAGAAATGCGCTCCCCTCCCAAAAGACCTGCCCGGGCGCGCATGTCGGCGACGAAGCCGCGAGCGACCGCGGAAGACAGTTCTATGGGCCTAAGAGGCATGGGCTAGAGATAGGCGCTCTGACCGCCAATAGCGAAATCCGGCCCCCGCGCAGACGACCCCCCGCCGGCGTGAGCCGCGTTCGGGAGTTTTGCCAACTGTGAGCAGTCCCGGTGGTGGACCGGGACCGTACACCCGAAGGGAAACGCCGCCGCCAAGGAGAAGCGGGCCCGTTTCTTTTTTGGACTCTTTGAGTTTACCGCTTAGGTAGCGATGCCAGCACCGCGCCAGCATCGGCGTCTTCTACTACGGGTATGACGTTCAAATTCAGCAAGTCACCCCATTGTGCGCAGGACTGATACATGGCCTTAGCGTCCGTGGACTCGTAGAGTGCAAATCCTTGGCCGTTCATACCATGCCACCGTCCCAACATCTTCACCCCCTCGGGTGGTGACCCTCCGGTCTCAAGAAATCTCTTTATGGCGGCATCCACTGCACCGGGCTGTATTGTCCATGTCGAAATGAATTTCATAAAAAGCCTCCTTGCGTTGACCAACGCTAGCGGAGCGAGCGACACATGGTGGTGCCCCCAAATTTCTTGTTGCGGCACGCAAGGAGCGCCCGCTGGGGCCCTTGGCCAAATTGGGCGCAACGGACACAACTATAGGTCCAAGGCGAAGCAAAAAGGTTCAGCGGTGGAATGAGCACCGAACGCTTTGATCACGGATCACGCAAACATCGCCGCGCCGGTTTCGGTGAACTTCACGTAACTCCCAGACTCGTGCAATACGAGCCAGCCCTTGGCAATGGCACGCTCAAGACCCGCCTTGTATTCCGCAGGCGTGCCCTTGAGCTGAAACAGGAACGGCCCGTTGATCTTCTCGATATAGATGCGGCCGTCCTGCACCGGCTCGAAAGCGTTGGCACGCTCCATGAGCTTGCGCGGGGCGGCCTCGGGGTTCGCGAAGGGGCGGGGCTCGACAAACTTCATGCGCTCTCCGTGTGCGCGGTATAGACGTGGCTTTCCATATCCGCGATTCCGATCGTCGCGCCACAGAAACACGTTGACGGACCGTTCGCCACCTGCGTCGGCAGTTTGAGGCCTGCATCCCACATCGCGCGCTTCCATTGATCGAATGCGCAGTGGCGCCGGTATGCTGTGAAATCGGCCTCTGTGAACTTGGGGAGCAGCCACTGCCTGGCCATATCGAAAATGGGCGGGCCGCATCGAACGTTTTGGCGGTCCCGCTGGCACGCAGGCCGCGATCCGACGCGGGATAGAAGCCAACACTCCAACCCCATTGGTCCTTGTCGATCGGCACGCCAGTGCGCATGCCCATGCTGCCGACCCGTACGTCGCCGTAGTGGATCAGCCAAGTCTCTTGGCTGGCATCAGCATCGCGGCGGCGGGTAAGGGTGGGCATGCCCCATGATTCCGCCGATCGGGCCAGGAGAGAAGGCGCTAGCGCTTTTGGTCGTCCGCTTTGTCGTCCGCTTTAAAGAGATCCGGATGCGCGAGACGTATTCCGCCCAGTTGCTGCATCATCGCGTCTACTTCCTGTGGTTCATAGTCATCGCCGTTCGGAAGCACATTTCCGAGCTGACCCGGATCGAGCTGCCCCCAGCCGGGCTCACCGGGATATGGGCTGAAGGTAGCCCTCGTAGGCTTGTGGGTGATGCCCTTAGGTGAAATCTCGAATTAGTCTCGTCGAACAGGTGCTGACATTTGCGCTCCCCCTGTAGCTTCGCGACCAGCTTGATCGGACGTTTCCGGCAACCTCAGGGCGTGCGCAAGCGGATTTCCCCAGCCTGGACCGGGTGACCGGCCGGTGACCGCCCGCCGCCGCGGTTACGCGAAGCTATCCCAGTCGATCAAAAGCGTCTCAATCGCGAGCAGGACCACGGCGGCGATCACCGCGCCAGCGATGATGATGAGGGCTATCCACAGCCGCCGGTTCATTTCTTCGCCCTCAGCCCGAGCTCGACCAGGGGAGCGCTTTTGATGTTCGCTCGATCTCATCGAGGTAGGCGTGCAAATCATTCGCGGGCCCGCTCAATAAACGAGAGCGCGCGAATTGGTGCACGACTTTCTTTCGTGAGCTCGATCAAGTTGTCCAAGTTGGCGCAGAGTTCGTGCGTGGCTTCGATAGAACCGATGACGCTCATTTGGCTTTACCTCGAAGTCCTAGCTCGGCGAGGCGGCGGACTGCCTCTGGCCGCGAGGGAACCTCGATCAGGCGCCACTTGCAAGCTTTAATCAGCACCACACTGCTGGGTGTTCGTGGCGCCGGTGGTCACGAAACCATTTGGTCGGTTGACGAAACGATCTTGAAACCGGCGCGGACTACCAGACCTATCCGGTAGTATAGCGCGGGTGCGTCAATTGATTGAAGTGGTCGCGGTAGTCTTGGGTCTGCTTTGCGCCGGCATCTTTGTGGCTCATGCAGTCGACGTTTATCTCGTACCCTGGGGGCTTACCTAGGCGATTAAGCGCGCGGGCAAGAACCACGGGAAGCGGACTCTGTCCCTTGAACACGTGAGCCTTTTTTCGGAGTAAGCCGTTATGTCGAATACAGTTGAGAAAACCGTGGCCGCGTATGTTCAACTGAACGACCGCCAGGCGCTCGAAGATCTCAGGACGTACCGGCAAAGATTGACGGTTCATCTGAAGGCTCGGACGGGCCTCGATTTTAGTTTGACCCGTCAGATCGACGCCGAAATTGCCGTGATCGAAGCCGGGCTCGACAGGCTAAACCGTGCTCCCAGCGCATGAGCACCACGGAGAAGAGAAGCGCCGGCAGCCGATCGCTCCGTAAGCGCAACCGCCAGCGGCTGGCCACTCATGCCAGAAGGCTGAGGCGATAGTTATCCACAATCCCGTCGGTGGGCGACGGCCTACTGATGCGCCGGTATCTCTTGACCAGGCGCGCGGTCAAGCAGGTGGTGCGGCCTTGCCAGCCCCGTCGTGCCAGCCGGAGCCCCGTTACTCGCGATGCGGGTATCCGTGCGCTCCAATGTGGTTACCGATGCAATCGCGATTGCGATGGCGAGAGCGATACCAAACAAGATTACCGCTGTGCGATGCTCACCATTCATGGACGAGCCTCCAATGGCAAAAGTTGGAACGCACAAAAAGCGAAGGCCCGGGCGGCAAATCGGAAACCGGGCCTCGCTACAGGAACGGCCTCAATGGGAGCTGGTCGTTCCGATGCCTGACTAGCAGTTGCCACCTGAACGGACCCTGAACGGCCCGCATAGCGCCTAAGCGGGCGCGGACTCCACTTTAAAAAGCTGACACGCCCGCGGGGGGGGGGCCCGCGAGATTAAAAATCCGCGCTCGGCAGGTCGCGCTTGATGGCGTGGTCGGCTGGTCGCGCCTCGCGTCTGAGGGCTGATAGGCCCGCCGCCTTGGAGCGTTAGGGGGGAAGCTTTTGGGGCGGCGGTGCGCGCGCCAGCGAAGACCATGGGCGACCTCGCCGCGCAATGAGACAACGGTCGGCGGAGCGACGCGTTCCGAGCACCTGCGCTATAAAGCCTCCCAATTCTCCGGCTAAAGGCTTTCCGTCAGCCGCCTAACGACACGGAGAGCGCTATGTACGAGTTGTTCTTGGAAACCTGGGAAGAGGAAGGTTTGTCGATAATCCCGAAAACGATCGGGGCTATCATTGGCTTATGCTTCAGCGTCTGGTTCAACATACTGAGCGGCCGCCATTGGTAGCGTCGGGCAGAGGCAGAAAGTCGCATTCAATGAAGAAATCAGCCCTTCGGCTCGTATCGCGAACCACCGAAAATCGAACAGTTGTCACGCCGCTTCGCAGGCCCAACGCCGAATTGCGGACCAGGGAGTATCTGACCGAGCGCGAGCTTGAGAGTCTGACCATTGCCGCCAAAGGCAACCGATACGGCTACCGCGACGCCACCATGATCCTCACGGCCTATCGCCACGGCTTCCGCGCGGCCGAGCTGGTAGACCTGCGCTGGGACCAAATCGACTTCGCCAGGGGCACGCCTGCCGTCCGCAGGGTCAAGCACGGCTCACCCAGCACGCATCCGATCATGGGCGATGAATTGCGGGCCCTGCGCCGGCAGCGGGAGCAGGAGCCAAAATCGCCGTCCGTGTTCACCTCAGAGCGCGGCTCGCCCTTCACCACGGCCGGCTTTGCGCGTCTTGTAGAGCGCGCTGGCGCGTCGGCCGGCTTTGGCTTCAAGGCTCACCCGCACATGCTGCGGCACGCCTGCGGCTTTGCGCCGGCCAACAAGGGCCATGATACACGGGCTCTGCAGGCCTACCTAAAGCGGTTTTCGCCCGATTTGAATCTGGGGATTCCCAAACAGGTAGTGATGATGGAGACTTTGTGCATTGATTCTCCTTACGGCGGGGGCGAGCGGTGCCGAAGGCCTATTCTGGTGACCTGCGGGAACGCGTTATCGAGGCCGTGGCTGCGGGCGCATCGCGGCGTGAGGCGGCCGAACGTTTTGAGGTGAGCGTAGCATCGGCAGTCAAGTAGCTGCAGCGCTGGCGCGACCATAACAGAGCCACGTCGAAGCCGCGCGGCGGAAGCGTTTCGCCGCTCGAAGAGTTTACGACCGAGATCTTGGCTGTGATTGCCGATCATCCCGACCTGACCCTGCTGGAGACGATTGCAGAGCTGCGCAAGCGGCGCATTCGAACCAGCCGCAGTTCGCTCTGGCGTTTTCTCGACCGCCACAACATCACCCTCAAAAAAAGCCTGCAAGCTGCCGAACGGCAGCGAGCAGACATCGCGCGAGCACGCCGACGTTGGATACGAGAGCAAGGTTTTCTTGATCCCGCCCGGCTGGTGTTTATCGACGAGACTGCGGTCAGCACAAACCTGGCGCGGCTAAGGGGCGTGCGCCAAAGGGCGTCAGGGTGATCGGCACCGTTCCGCTTGGATCATGGGAGACGATCACCTTCGTGGCGGCCTTGCGCCACAATAAAATGACAGCCCCGATGGTAGTTGAGGGGGCTATGACTGGAGAAATGTTCCTCGCCTATGTCGAGCAGTGCTTGGCTCCTACGCTTCGGCGCAACGACATCGTCGTGATGGATAACTGCCGAGTTCAGATCGCTCCTGCCATAAGGGAAGCGATTGAGAAGGCGAAGGCGAGCCTGTGGTATCTTCCGAAATACTCGCCTGACCTTCATCCGATCGAGCTGCCTTACAGCAAATTCAAGACGTTCCTGCGCAAGGTCGCGGCGCGAACCGTCCTGAGAACCCTCGCTACGGGTGAAACGTAGGAAATCGTCCCCGCTTTCGTACGCCGATGGCTTCGATCTCGACGAGATACCCGTGGTGAAGCTCGGGCACAGGTACGACGGTGCAGGCAGGTTTCTCGCTTCCGAAAGCCTCGCGTAGACACGATTGAAGGCCAGCCAGTTCTCGACGCCGACGATGTCGGCCGTCACGCGCAGCACGCGCTCCGGACCGCAACCCGCCTCGGCGAGAACGGTCAGCACGTTGCCGAGCGCTTGGCGAACCTGCGGCTGGTCGGCGATGTGAGCGCCGTCGCCGCGCCCCCCCAGTTGTCCCGAGGCGAAGACAAGGCCGTTCCATGCGGTCGCGTGCGAATAGTGTCCGGCTGGCGCCGAGACCCCGGCGACGGAAATCCGCTCGATTTCGTCGATCATTTCCTTCTCCTACCAGCCGTTGATGCGGGGCCAGACCGCACCGACGGCACCGGCACCATCCAGCACGTGATAGCGGTCGTGCTGCGCGCCGGTCGCGCAGGCGTGGTTCGGCAGGATCCGCACGCGCGAGCCGACCGGCAGATCCGGCAACGCCGCCGCCGAGCCGCGTCTTACGGCGACGATGCCGTGCTCCTGGTTCGCGTCGGCCACGATCAGGTCCGGATAGGGGCGACCCGACAGATCGCAGACGACGCCGTATCCCTGGTCGACGGCTTGCCTCGCCGTACCGCGGTCGCGCGAGAGCGCCATCCAGCCAGCGTCGGTGATGATCCAACCCTTGGTCCGTTGATGCCCGATGACGGTGGCAAGCGCCGTCAACGCGATCTCTTCGATGGCCACCGACCCCACGCCCGCCTGAAACAAGTCGCCGATCATGAAGACCCCGGCGCGCACCTCCGTCACGCCCGTCAGGTCTCGGGCGAAGCGCGCGGTCGGCGTCGAACCGACGCTGACGACCGGGCACGGCAGGCCGGCCGAACGCAAGCTCTCCGCGGCCTTCACCGCCGCGGCACGCTCGTTCTTCGCGGCTGCAGCGAGGGCTGCCGGATCGTTCAGCGAATAGCTGTCGCCGGCGTGGAGCAGCACGCCGCGCAGGACGGCTCCACCGTCCGTCAGGTGACGGCCGATGCCGACCAACGTGGCGGCGTCTGACGGTGCGACGCCGGACCGGTGACCGTCGGCATCGACCTCGATCAGGACGGGTATGCGATCGCCGGTGGCGCAGGCGTGAGCGGTCACGGCTTTCGCCTGTTCGATGCTGTCGAGGATGACGGCGAGGTCGACGCCGCGTGCGCGGATGGCGGTGACGCGGGTGAGCTTACTGGGAGCGATGCCTACCCCGTAGACCATGTCGCGCACGCCGCCTTCGGCGAAGTATTCGCCCTCGCGCAACGTCGAGACCATGGCCGGGCCTTCCGGGTTCGTCATCGCGATGCGGGCGACGTCGAGAGATTTGGCTGTCTTGAGGTGAGGGCGGAACGTCACGCCGAGACCGGCCAGATGTTTCTTCATCCGGGCGACGTTGGCGCGGAGTCGGCCTTCATCGAGAAGCAAGCACGGCGTTTGCAGAGTGTCGAGCGTCTGCATGTCATTTTGCATCGGCGTACACCGTGGCGCGAGAGATACCGAGATGGGCGGCGATTATTTCGGAGGATCGCCGGACCTCCATGCAGCCGGCGTCCTTCAGTTCCTTCAGCAGCGCGCGGCGGTCCTCGGCGCTCAACGCGCGCGGCGTCGTTGCGTGCCGGGCCGCGAATTGATCGATGCGCGCGCGGATGGCGTCCGCGCCCGCGGGATTGAGGGACTCGCGGGGAGCGTTCCGGGCGTCGACGCTGACGAACTGACCGATGGCGCTCTGCAGGCCCTGAAACAGCGTCAGATCGATGTTGAGGCAGAGCGCGGCTACGTACTCTCCGCTCGCGTCCTTGACGCCGACGGACGTGCTCTTGGCCTGCCTGCCGTCGGCGAAGGCGTTGGCGTAATTCGCGATGACCTGCGCGTAGTTCGGGTCGGCGATGCAGGCCAGGCCGAGTTCGGTCGCGGGCTGACCGACCTTCCGCCCGGAGAGGTTGTTGTGGATCGCCACGATCGCGTTCTTCGGATCTGTGAGGTCGTGCAGCACGACCTCACAGAAGGGAGCGAAGGTCTCGCCCAGCCCCTGCGCGATCTGCTTCAACTGATCGAACAGAATCTCCCTGTCCGCGGATTTTGTCCGGGAAGTGGCGGCGGACTTCTTGCGGCTCATCGCGTAGCTCCTCATTGCACCAGGTCGGCCACGGTGGATGCGGCTTTCAGACCGTTACCGGTGAGAAGCACGGCCGTGGTTTCGTTCGACTTGATTGATCCAGCATAGGACAGCTTGGCCAATGCGGCGGCCGCGCTGGCGCTGGTCGGCTCGGCGAATAGACCCTGTCGCGCGAGCCGGCGCAGCGCGGCGATGATTTCCTCTTCCGTAAGGGCGACCGTGCCGCCGCCGCTCTCGCGTAGCGCGCCTATGATCTCGCGCAAGCGCATCGGATGCTTGATGGCCGTACCTTCGGCGATGGTCTTGCGCACCTCGCGTGGCACGGGCGTGTCCACGCCGGCCTTGAAGCTCGCGTCGATCGGCGAACAATTCAACGGCTGCGCGACGAACAGGCGCGGCAGCTTCGCGATCTGGCACGCCTTCTTTAGTTCACGGAAGCCGAACGCGCAGCCGAGCAGGCTGCTGCCGGCGCCGACCGGGATGACCACGTTGTCCGGCGCCCGGAATCCGAGATCCTCCCAAAGTTCGTAGGCGAGCGACTTGGTGCCTTCGAGAAAGAACGGTTGCCAGTTGTGACTGGCGTAGAAGGTCTCGTTCGACTGGCGGATGGCTTCCGCCTCCGACTCTTCGCGCGGACCCTCGACGAGCTGTATCTCGGCCCCGTAGGCGCGCACCTGAGCGATCTTCGCCGGCGATGTGGATGCCGGGGTGAGGATCTTCACGCGCATCCCACCGGCCGCGCCCAGGCCGGCCATAGACGACCCGCCGTTTCCGGAACTGTCCTCCAGAATGGCATCGACGCCGATCTGCCGGAGGAAGGACAGCATGACCGCGGAGCCCCGATCCTTGAAGCTTCCGGTCGGATTGAACCACTCGAGCTTGAAGTACGGGCTCAGATCTCCCCAAGCCTGTTGAACGAGGGGCGTGCAGCCTTCGCCGAGTGTGATCGGGTTCGCGATGTCGACCGGCAGGGCCGCGCGGTAGCGCCAGAGCGATCGGCTGCTGCTTTCGATGTCGTCGCGCGAGATGCCCGAGCCCGGCGTTATCAGCAGCGGTGTGCCCGCGTCCGAGCACCACCGCGGTACATCGAGCGGATAGGTTCTTCCGTTACGGGGGTCGATGTAGCTGGCGGCAGGCATGGCGATCTCTCAGATTGGTGCGCGGGCTATGGCGAAAGCCCACGGTCAGCGACTTCCAATGCTGTCTGATGTTTCCGCACCCCCCAAGGCGTAAGCGGGAAGCGTGGCGAGTTCATCGCGGCAAACCAACGGGGCGGGCGCGTTTTCGGGAGCGATCATGTTGGCTCTGTTGTGCCACCATGTCGGCAAGCCGACCTTTGCAGTACCGAAGAGATCGTAGGCGGATCCCGCCACGAACAGGCAGCGATGCGGTTCGACCCGCAGCTCACTCAGCGCAAGTTGATAAGGTTGCGGTTGAGGTTTGTAGTAGCCGGCGCGTTCGGCCGTCACCAGCACCGTAAAGGGAACACCGACGCAATTCGCCGCAATTCGGCCCAGCTCCTCGGAACAGTTAGTCACCACACCGAGCGGAATGCCCTCGCCATGCAGCCTAGCTAAGGCGTCGCGCACTCCTGGCCAGGGTTGGAGTTCGGCGTACCTCGCGCCGAGTTCTTTCGCCAGATCGCGCGACAATCCGACGTCGTGCGCGGCTTTCGCGACCAGATCTTCGTAGGGTCGGTACCCACCCGCAGCGTAGGTGATTTTGAGATATTCGGCCCGCCAGCGGCGTCCAGCCTTTTTGCTGCCTGCCACACTGTTCCAGAGCTTCCAGCTATCCAAAAGCGCAGTCAGCAGATCGAAGAGAATGGCATCGTAAGCTCGCGTCGACGGGTTGGTGGCAGACATGGCGGTTTCCGAAGGGGGCGTCTGAGTGCGGAGACAATATGTCTTATTTCAGACGATTTGTCTATATGCCCTTAGCGCCACCGCTCCGCCGATCCACAACCCGCTGACATTGCACCGCTAGTTGTCGTCCTGCGGGCATCCGGGCAGGTGTCGCCGATACCATCGAGCATCTCCGCGATGGCGGTCGCAGCCGCCTTCGCCGTGACACTGGACGGCGGATCCAGGCTGGCGATCTCGAAGGCACGCTCGCGCGCGTGCGGATCGGCGCGGTCTTTCATCCAGCCGTGCTCTTCGCACTCATGCGAAGTACGCATGCCGTAACGCGCGATAGGGCCGGTTCTCATTGCGTCCCCAAGCTCTGACGGCGCCGTTCAGGCCAGCTGGAAACCGTGAGCGAGGGGGTCGCGATCGTCCACATAGATGGTGTTGTGGCCGATTACGCGGGCCCACCCTGATACACTTGGCAGGATTGCCGACTTTGAGCCAACTGTGGTTTCACCTTCGACGCGACAATTGAACATGGTACCGATGATGCTCTCATGAACGAACTGATCACCAACGGCCAAGCGCCGGCGGGCTACCAGTTGTGCCATGCGTGCCGAGGAGCCCGTGCCACATGGCGATCGGTCGATCGCCTTTTCTCCGTAAAAGACGGCGTTGCGGGCATCCGCTTTTGGCGACTTTGGCTTGTCGCACCACATCACGTGGCTGACCCCGCGGATACGTGCGTCTTCTGTATGTACGGGGGCCAGAGCGCGTTCCGCGGCGGCGCGAACCAGCGGGCTTAATCGCTTGATTTCGTCAGTCGACATCCCATCGAGGCCCGACCAGTTGGCCTGAGGTTCAACGATGACGTAGAAGTTTCCGCCGTAGGACAGATCAACGACCAGTGAACCCAGGCCGCGAACGTCGAGGATGATGTCTTGCGCGTGGAGATAGGCAGGTACATTGAAGAGCCTGACTTCCTCGACGTACGGTCCATTCTTAATGTACTCGATGGCCACGCGGCCGGCCGGCGCCTCGATCGCGATGCGTCCTTCTTGTTTTGGAACGACAAGCCCCTCTTCGATTGCGGCGGTCACCGTTCCTATCGTCCCATGCCCGCACATCGGCAGACAGCCGCTGACCTCGATGAACAGCACGCCGACGTCGCAATCCTCGCGCGACGAGGGATACAAGATTGTTCCAGACATGACATCGTGGCCGCGCGGTTCAAACATGAGTGCGCGCCGAATCCAATCGTAGTCCCTGACAAAGATCTGACGCTTTTCGGCCATCGAAACCGAGGGCAGGAGGGGACCTCCGCCTGCGACGACACGAACCGGGTTTCCGCATGTGTGAGCGTCGATACAGAAGAACGTGTGGCGTGCCATGGTGTAACTCTTGGCTCAGTTAAAGTGAGACATGGAATTCAACGGGAGCCGTCCGGGAACCAGGCTGACTTGGGCGATCAAACAAACGCTGCAAGTCGACAATGTTCGGACCGCTGACCTCCAAGCGACGTCCTATCGGGATTTGGATTCAGTATAGCTTGCACATCTATCGTGTTCTTGATATGTTCTAAAGATCGGCATGCCGTTAAATACCTCCTTCCAACCGGGCCATCATGGCAGATCAGATCGTCATCACGGAGAAAACCAACCAGGCCAAAGACGTCCGCGCCGCAATGCGACGGCGTCCGGCTCTGCCAGCACGGTGCCCGCAAGCCAGCCCTGTCCATCCGGCTTCAATATCGCGCTCGCCCTGCAGGACCCACTGGTGCTCTTCATCGGGCCTATAGACCGAATTGGTCGCGACCACGACGCGGTAGGCGCCGCCATCGGCCGGCGTCACCGTGACGCTGCCGAAGGCATCGACCCATTTGCCCAGAACGCCGCTGCGGCCGAAGCCGTCGCCGATCTGCGACAAGAGCGCGATGCGGTTGCGCAGCATTCGTCAAACTGCTGGCGGATCTTGGCTTTATCCGATTCCGCCATCTCTTCGGCCGCCATGGCGATCATTTCGTAGAAGAAGGCCTGGTCGCGCTTGAGCAGAGGCCGCACATTCGCCGGCGCCTTTGCGGTGGCCGCCTGGATCGCCTTGTCGAGTTGTGCCGTGAAAGTGTCGTAACCGCCTTTCTTGCAGAGCTCGCCCTTGATCGGCGCGTTGTCGTTCGGTCGGCCGCACAGCGGCATCAGAGTGGATACTCTGCGGTAGGGCGCATTGATGTCGTCGTCGGCGCGTGCCGCGATCGGGGCAAGAAAACTGGCAGCCAGCGCAAGCGTGGCAAGATGGCGGACGGCGAACATGTTTCTCAAGTGACCTGACAGGCGATGCTCTCGCCCGTTAGTCGCCGCCGGTGCGGTCCGGGTTCAGCGCGGCGGAGCTCAGCCCTCCGCCACCGCCTCGCCCCAGGCGTGAAACACTTCGGTGGCGCCGCTATTGGTGTCGCCGTCGCGCAGCACGATGCTTGGGAAGGCGAACTTGCCGGGCCAGGTCTGTACGCGGGCTTCCTCGTAATCGAATTGCCGGCGGAGCAATTCGCGCGCTTCGGCCGGCAGCCGCACATCTCCGATCACGATTGAGCCCTCGCTGGCGTCGATGCGCGGCTGGTGGATCGCTGCATCAAGATCCATCCCGAAATCCATCACGAACGAGAGGAGCTGTGTGACCGCGGGCAGGATGCGCCGGCCACCGGAGGCGCCGACGGCGAAGCGTCGTCCGTCTGCCGCATGCGCGACGACTGGCGTGTAATTGCAGAGACAGCGCTTGCCCGGCGCCAGCGAATTGGCGCCGCCCGGCGTCGGATCGAACCACATGATGCCGTTGTTCATGGTGATCCCGCTCTGAGGGGTGACGAATTTGGAGCCGAAGGTCGACAGCAAGGTTTGCGTCACCGCCGCCATATTGCCGTGACGGTCGACCACCGAATAATGCGTGGTGCAGCTTGGCGTCAGGTGCTCAGCGCCGAGTGCGCGGCGGCCGTCGGCATCGCCCATGTCCTTGAGCCGCTCGCGATAGGCCGCCTGCAGCGCCAGCGCATAAGCCTTGTAGGCGGTTGCATCCGGACCTGAGCCACCGGCTTGCAGATCGGCCAACTGCCACAGCGTCTGCGCCAGCGTCGGGCCTGCGGTGAGCTCCGGCGTCGCGTAGACCGTGCCGCGGCGGTAAGGGATCTTCAGCGGCTCGCGCCAATGCGCGCGGAAGGCGGCGAGATCTTCGTACGACAGCGAGCCGCCGGCGTCCCTAATGTCGGCCGCCATGCTGCGCGCGAGGTCGCCCTCGTAGAAGTCGCGCGCGCCCGCTTCGGCGAGATGGGCGAGCGTCGCCTTCAGCCGCTCCTGCGGCAGGCGCATCACTGAGCGGACACCCCATTGCGGCTGTGGCGGCAGGCCGTCGCGCAGGTACGTAGCGGCGCTCGAGGGATAACGGCGCACATCCGCAGCCGCGCTGCCGATCGACAGCGTCGTCCACCAGTCGACCAGCAGGCCCTCGGCGGCAAGCGAGATGCTCGGCGCGACGAGGTCGCGCCACGGCAGTTTTGCGTAGCGGCGGAACGCCTCCTCATGGCCGGCGAGCACGCCGGGCACCGCGATCGAGGACGGCCCGTGCAGATTGCGATCGCCTTTCACCCGCGGCCAGGGGAAGATGTCGGAAGCGGCGCCCTCGCCGGTGAGCGGATAGTCCTCGACGCGGAGGCTTTGCGGCGCCCGCATGCCGTAATCGATCACCTCGGTGCGGTCCTCCTTGGCGCGGTAGAGCACCATCGCGCCGCCACCGCCGACGCCGCTCATCCAGGGCTCCAGCACACCGAGCGCAAAGCCGGTCGCAATCACCGCATCGACGCAATCGCCGCCCGCGGCCAGCACCTCGGCACCGATCTCGGCGGCGCGACGCGATTGCGAGGCGACGATGCCGCCCCGGGATTGGACGGCGGGTTTGCGGATTTGCTGGCGATTGGAGAGATGGTCGGACATGGCTCTGTTGCACCGGTTTTCAGGCGATCGAATCGCGTAACAGCCGCGTTGGCCGCTTGTCCAGATCGGTGCGGACGGGCCAGCAATGCACAGATGCGAAGGTCGTCGACCAGAGTTGTGAGCGAAGCGAAGCCCTTCGATCTCACGCGCGGACGGTATTGATGGGTTTCGCGGAGCCTGTCATCGGGGCGCGCCTGACTCATGCAGCGCACAAAGTGGACTATTCGATCACCTTGTCGGCTCGGCCAATCAGCGAGAGCGGGAACTTGATTCCAAGCGCGTTGGCCGCTGTGAGATTAATGATTAGTTCAACCTTAGTGACCCGCTGAACCCGGGGTGAATAGGCTTCGTACCCCTTGTGAGAATACGGCCTGCGTAGACGCCAGCCGGACGATAGTTTGGGCAACGTTGCCGCCATAACGCGCCATAGACATGCAGGAAATCAAAATTGAAACGGACTGACTGAAACGGACACCTTCCCATCCGGCATCTGTTCTATCTTGTAGTCCACCTGCTTTTCCGCTGTCGCATCCTCAACCGTCACAGACAATACCCCACTGCAGTTCGCTGCTCGCCTGTCTTTGCTTTTTGGATTCGTGCCTATTGCACCCAACCTATATGACGCACCCTGTCTCGCCGTTTCCCAGATTGCCAATCTTTCAGCTTCTGTGCTCGCCTTGTTTACCTTTGCCTCAACCACGCTCGAATTCTTGGCAGCGTAGTCGACAAGTGCATTATATTGCTGTCGTCGGAGACGATCTTATCCACTGAATTGCGCGTATCCAAAGAATCGCACTCAGGCCCTGCGCTGCCACAACTGCTTAGCAAAAGCAAAACAGGAAGACTCCATAAAACCGTCTGTCGCTCCCAGAAGACCCCACCTGAATCCCAACGATGCGGGCATTTCCTTTCGTACCTTTCCATAGAGAAATTCGAATTGCTCAGCAGCGCCATTTCAATATTTAGTGAGGCATTGTTGATCGGCGCAAACCTCACCAAACCATCGACAGCCGCACTTAGAATTTGCTGCCTGTCACATTCGCATACTGCGGAAGGTTCTTATCGCGGGCAACGGCCGAACAGGAATCGGTTTCCTTCATGCGCGCCGCGACTCCAAGCGCGTCGACGAGGTCCATCGCCCCGCCTCGAGAAATGCATAAGACCTAAGCGGGAGAGCAGGGTTGTCCCTCCGAGACACAAGAGCGTATCTCCAAGCTCTCTCAACCATCGGGAAATCTATGAACTACAAAACGCTCGTTGCCGCACCTTTGATGTCGATCGCTCTGACGTCCGCGGCGTTTCCCGACCTGCAGACCAGAAAGAAGAACATGAGACCGACTTCGAAGAAGGTCGCCGCGTCAGCGGTGAGACTGTTCGCATTTGCGTTTTTCGTGATGACAGCGCCCGCCGCCTACGCAGACGAATATTGCATCACGGGCGGCTCTAATTCAGTTAATGGCTGCGGTTATACGACCATGGAGCAATGCCAGGCGGCATCCTCTGGCAGAGGTGGCAGCTGCGGGCCCGCGGCAAACGCCAGTGCCGCCTCCAGCGCAGCACGGCCCGCTCCCTCCGCCCAATTACCTCGCAATTCCCTGGCTTATCAACCTAAGCAACCACACTCGCGGAGCGAGCGTCGTTCCAATGTTAAGAACACGCCGGGCATTGACTGGCCGCGCTGAGATCAAATTTGAATGGTGCGGCCCCCGAGTTCGACCTCCGAGGCCGCACCAGTTTGGGACGCACTAGCTGTGCGGTGGATGTCGCAGATGGGTATGCACCGCAGCATAGAGCCTACGTTATTCGATCACCTCGTCGGCTTGCACTAGGACAGACGGTGGGATCGTCAGGCCGAGTGCTTTCGCGGTCTTGAGGTTGATGGCCAACTCGAACTTCGTCGGCTGGACGACAGGCAAGTCGGCGGGCTTGGTGCCCTTGAGTATCCGGCCGGTGTAGATGCCCATCTGGTGAAAAGAATCGTTGATGTTGGTTCCGTAGCTCATCAAGCCGCCGGCAGAAACGATCGATCGCCGGTCGTAGATTGAAGGTATCACACAGCGCAAAGCGAGCGCCGCGAGGCGATCTGCGCGACGAGCGAACATAGGGTTGTACAAAAGTGGCGAAGGCTGCATCGAGGTCGGCTTCGATACTCGCGTTCACGATGAGAAGATCCTGTCCGATCTCGCGGGCAGCACCCCTTACGTCGCTCAATTGGACCTCGACATTCAGATTCGTCGGATTGATCAACACGCCAATCAGTTTGGGCTTGGGCACGACCGCTCGCAGAAACTCAAGCCGCTTTGCGCCGAGTGCGCCGACGAAAAGGAACACGCCCGTGAGGTTTGCGCCGGGGTGGTTGAGAGACGCGACGAGGCCGTCCTTGACTGGATCGATGCTACTTAAGAAGACGATTGGGATCGTCGACGTGGCTGCCTTTGCCGCATGGGCGGACACCACGTCAGTCGCAACGATGACGGACACATGGCGATCGACGAGACTTTCGATCCGCGGAACAGCTTGAAGAATACCCGCACTGGCAGGAAGCTGCGGGGGCGGCGGCGCGACAAACGCAGCCGGATTCCATAGCACTGCAATTCGGGATATGCCGATTATTAATTCCTTCAACAGTGCAAGACGCTTGGGCTCGCGGTGCACCCGCATCAAGTGCGCGCCCTCGTCATCCGGCGAGGGAGTGGACCACAGCACAAATGATCGCAATCGGACACAAGCGCGGTGATGATAGGCGGTCCAGCAGGCTCGAAATGCGTGTCCCGGCGGCGCCTGTTACTGGGCTCCCTGAAATCCCCAGCGCCATCTGGCTTAGCAGGCCCCATGCCGAGCAGATGTGAACTGGTTCACGATCGTGGTTACGCCGACGGGTCTTTCTTTGGACCGGCGGCAAGGCTTGACGCCTGTTGCCCCGCCGACGTGAGAGCGCTGGCGGGTTTTCTTTTGCCCGCTGCGGGTTCACTTTGCTGACAAGCCGATCAGGTGTTGGATGACCAGGAATGTGACCACGCCAACGAATGCCGTCAGGCCAACGGAGAACAGAACCCTAAGACGATGGACTTGCTTAATACTGAGATGGACACTGCGCATTTTTCGTCTGCCAGACAGTCAGCCGTGCGGTTTCGGCCTGCTAATTTTTCTGCTGGCTTTGCCTGGCCGCACGTCCGGTTGAGCCTGGCTTTCAGGCCGATACCTTCGCGAGGGAGCCGACGGAGCTGCCCGCACCAATCTACCGGCCCACCGCTGTTTTCGCACTTTCGTTTGAACGTCCAGAGGAATATTGCTCATAGCAAGCCCTGCCACTTCTATTGAGCGTGGTAGGCGACCACGGCGTGGGCAAAGAAAATGCCAACGCGCCACGCTACGTCACCGCCTCGATCGCGCAATGAACGCGTCGCTTCTGCGTGACTAAAATCGCTTTTCAAAAGTGTTTTGATGCAGGCGGACTGGCGCGCAATTTAAGGCCATGCTGCATTCCTAGCTTCTGTTGTATCCACGGCACACAAAATCGGGCGGCGGCTTCGGTCCCGCGCTCTTCTATTCGGCGCGATAGGTGTCAAGCGCATGCGCCAGGAAAATACCGACGCTCGCCAGACCAAGAATTCCTGCTGCAATATCCAACATCGAACCGGCCCTGATGAGGCCCACCCAACACTGGAGATATGCACAGTTGTCGGCGGCCGGCCGCGACATTTCGTCCGGTCCCGCGCTTAGCCGCCGGGCATGCCGTCGTCTAGCGGATCCTGTCCGCCGGACGCCAGATCACGCGCCACCTCGCTGACTATCGCAATGATCTCCCGCACAATATCAACGAGGTCTCTGCCAGCCGCACCTTTGAGAAGATAGCGGACCGCCGCGCGGATCTCTGCCTTGGCGTCGTCTTTATCATTGAAGTGAAACTCATCTGACATGACAGCAACCTCGAGGGGGGCTAGCCCTAACCCGATTGCAGACGTGCTTCAACTAGGTCACGCTGACGGCCCAACATTTCTAGCGTTCGGAAACTTTCGGCCCATCCCCCGACCGCCTTCCTAGACTCGGCAAAGAGCTATCGCGGTCAGTCGTCGCCGGCGATGCTCGCCGCCGGCGTTTGGCAGCGGCTCGGTTCGATCCGGCAGCGCGGCCAGGATGGCGGCCTCGGCGGCGTCGGCCGTTTCAACGCGGTTCTTGGGAGCGGCGCGGGGACCGTCCATGTCGGTCAGTTCGTGTTGCAGAAAATGACTTGGAGATGTTTTCCAAATCTCGTTTTGTTCGGTCGGTTTCGGTCGGTTTCTGGTGACGCGTTTTCCGAAATTCGCAAACGATTTCAGTGACGGGCTGAAATTCTCAGGGCCCGCCCTTTCTTCCTTTAAATCCTAAATTCCTGTGTTTTCCCATATGGTTGTCTGTGTACCCAGAGTTGGGTATCTCATACTGGCCATATCTTCCAGCGCCAAGCGGCGGAGGTGGTTACATGTGTAACCACCAACATGTCGGAATTGGCAGAGAAGACGCGTCAGCTCGCCGAGTTCCACGCCGCCCGGTGTTGGCTCTGGTCTGCTCTCGTCTCCGCTCTCATCGCTAATGAATGGACGGCGGAGCAGGCGCGCAAGGCGGCACAGCGGCTGAAGGACGTCAAGGAGCCGCCAGCCTAACGGATTAGCGCCAAAAATCCTTAAACCTCGTGATCTGCCGGTTGCGCGTCCGGCTGGTGCACTTGGCGCGGTATGGGAACCGCGTGCGAAGCCAACCCCAAGGCATTTGGGGCTTGCGGCCGTCAGGCTGTCGGCAGACCTGCCGGCGTACCAGTCGTAGATCAATCGATACAGTCGAACGGAACGACGAAAACAATTCGTTGGAAAGATTGATTGGTGTCACAGACATTGGATGCAGCGAGAGCGAGTCGTGATTGCGCTTTCGGGAATGAACTCATCGCGCCAAGCGTCTCAGGTTGCATCCAAAGGAGAAGTTCAATGACTACAATCAAACTCTTGTCGGCTGGATTGATCGCTACCGTCATGTTCACAGTGCCCGCCGATGCTCACGGGAACTCCTTAACCCAGCGATACGTCGCAACGAAAGGCGATGCGAGCGTGTTCTCCACCGGCCGTTGGGCTTACGGCAATGCCCGCATTCCAACACCGCAGGTCGGCAAATTTGCTACGCCGCGCGCCCACGCGCCCGGCGGCGTTTGCGACGTCGGCGATAATGGAATGATATGTTGAAAAAGGCGTGGAGAAAAAATAGATCACCCGTCTGTAGATGCGGCCTCGCCCTGGGGAGCGAACTATGCATTCGCTGAACACTAAGCCGCGTGCGGTGTGTGTCACCTGATATAATTGACGCCGGCCAGACGCAGGCTCGGCACTTAGCGCTAACATGGGTGGCGGTCAGCGATATTGCCGGCGGTAGCTTCGGCGAGGCGGTTCCCGATATCCAAGCGCAAAAAATGGATTGGTGTAGCATCGAGCCGCGCGGCCCGACGCTGATGCATTGCATTGCGCCATCGATGTGTAGTCGCACTCGATCTTGCAGCCCCCCAATACGCAGCTCTGCAGGCAAACCGGGTACCTCGGATCGTAGGTCTGCGTTTGCGCCGGGACTACGCTCAAGATCATTCCAATCCCTGACATGATCAAAACCAGGGCGCGCATTCAAACCTCCTGCAGGAGCACGGTCATCTGACAATCCGATATTTCTTGGCCGCCTTCTTTCGCGGATAGCAGCTTTTTTGCGTCTGTGTGAATTCCGGTACAGCAAAACAGCACGGTTCGGCCTAACCTCGCTGCACTTCCTCCCTAGACTGCGACCCGTCGCCAATGGCGGGTCACCTTTTGAAGTGCCCAACCGTTCCCGCTGAACTCGAGCAAAAGCCTTGGCCTGCTCAAGGGCTGTCTCGCCATCGACCAGGTCCGGCCGAAGCCGGCGGCTAGGCAGGTCATCCCAATAGAAATAGCGCGACGGTGCGCCGTCCGGAAACCGGACTTCAAAGCTGCCGCACTTCGGGATGACCTCGTGCTTGATCAGGCAGATCTGGGGCATGCGCCATAATCCCGCCGATTTGACAGATCGTGAAGCCGCTACACCGTTGGGCCCACGGCCACCCGGCCACACATGCGGGCCAAATCGACAAGGCTACAGACGTCCTCCAGGATTTCGCCGGCGGCCTCGTTCCGGAAATCGATTTGTCGTCGTTGCCAACAGCACCACCAGCGCTGCCAGGCCGCGCAATCGCCCCGTTAGAAATCATCGCGGCTGCAAGGAGGATCACACCAAAAATCTGAGGACGAGCTTTCATTTTTGGCCCTCAGCCCGATCTCGACCAGCCACGTCGTGAGCTACAGCGCTGCCGAGAGCAATTACATCGAGCAACGATAAAAGGTCAGCTCCATTCCTGCCAATGCCGGATCCGTGAAAACGCGGTATATGCTGTTGGCATCAAGGATTTTCAGACGCAGATTAGTGCTCGTCGCCATGATTTCCGAGGCGCATGCGGCCTGAAAATCGATGGTATCACCCGTCTCTTTCCTCGATATGATAGTGCATCGCGCAGTTTTGCTTCTGACGTCGTTTCCATCTGCGACAAAACCGCCGCCGAACTCTTCGGAAAATTGAGCAAAGCTGATTTTATCGCCCTTCTTGACAAAGACTTTGCTGCACTGGTCAGCGCTCGTCGCCCAGGCTCCGTTCAAATCGAAAGCGTGTGCCTGCGAAGTTAGCAGAAGGCAGCTGCAAAACAGGAAAGCGTATAGTCCAGTTGATCGGCTAGCGTCGAACATTGCTCGCCTCCCTCAATGGAATGCAAAATTTTCTTGTGGGCCCTTTGCCCGGAACAGTGTTTCGCATAGGGGATTTTGGCGCAAGGGGCCGCTGCGGTTTATGCCTTGCCGAGGCAGCGCCCAAAAGGGGATAAATTTCTTTTAACGCAAATCACCCCTTTACCTTTGCCTTCAGCCTGAGCTCGACAGGTGAGGGGGGCGGTTTTGAGGTTCGCCGCTCGATTTCATCGAGGAAGCGCCGGCGCCGATCGCACCGCAAGAAGAACCGCCAGCGTCTGTGGACGCATGCCAGGAGGCTGAGGCGGTGACCAAAAAACGGGCCCGTCGGTTAGCCCAGCGGGCCTCCTGTTAGTGCGGATATTCGCTAGAGCGCTAAGCCTTCTTTTAAAGATTTCTGGAATGCTTCGATGGCCAGCGCGGATCCCGTTCGGAGGTCCGCAATGATCCACTTTCAGAATCAGAGTAACAAGTTGCCAACCCGCTCGGCGGCTGGAAGGCGACGTCGGACTAATGCGGCCGCGTTTGTGGCGTCTGTGGCGCTAATCGCTGAGATACTTTCTGCATGCACTGGTCAAACTGTTCCGGCAACTAGCGCCGCAGCGCAGTACCCGGACTTGAACGACACGCTGCCAAGGGTATCATTGAGTGCAGATCAAGTGGCGCAGATAAAATCTGAGATGATCCAGGTTCGTGACGAAACCCAAGAGCGCGCCGTCAGGCTGGTGGCTCGGACCACCGGGCCACAGTCTGTCCTCGCTTCGAAGTAGCCGCGGGCTTCGGTCCCGCGGCCCAATTTCTACGGCAGAGGGGGCACCTCAATAGCCCCTTTTAGGGCTGCGACGATCACGTTTTTCACGTCGTCCTTTTCGACGTAAAGGCTCCTGATATTTTTCGGCTGCATTGGCTTGCTTTGTGGTCCGGTCTTTTCCTTGACGAGACCGGGCAGCGAGTTGGCGATCATTTGAGCCAGCGTATCAATTTGATCAGGAGTCATGCTCGAACCTCCTCCAAGAACGGAGCGGGTAGCAGAGCGCGGGGCTTCGGTCTCGCGCCGGTTCGCGCCGCCGGTGCAGACCTCAAGCCCGCCGCTTCAGTCCGGTCTGTTTTCTGTTCGGCTTTGGCTGGCGCGGCAAGCTGTTGATTCTGGCTTTCGAGCTCGTGCCTTTGAGGTGCCGCCGATGGGGGCGGCCGACCAAATCTGGCAAGCCACCGCTCTTCGCACTTTCTCTGAAGATCCATGGGGACACCATACCCGGCTCCGGATTTGTTGTCCTGCCTGTCGTCGACCCTTAACGCACACGACGCTTCAAAGATCCTGGACGGCGGCGGTCCTGAGTCTTCTATTGCGCCCTCTGACCAGCATCGATCGGCCCCGACGATCGGCCGAACGGAATATCAAGGGCTGCCAAGCTTGGACGGATCGTCGTAGCTAGGTGTCTGGTCTTGGATGACCGGCGGAAAGCGTGGGTCGAAACCTTGGTTGGGACGAACGACAAAGGGCGGCACCATACCATAGGCGTGACGAACGATGGCATGATATCGCGGATGCCCGTGATGAACCGTCGCAGCGTCGACGGTCGCACACATAGCCATGACCAGGCCCGAGGCAAGAACAAAACGCATTGCATTCGCTCCATCGATGAGAAGGAGCCGAACAGTCCCGGCATGTCGTATGGATAGGCGAAGCCGGTGAGCCGAGACCGTTTCAGCGCGCAGGGATTACTCAACCTCTGTCGTCATATGCGTTCGGGCGAGCATCGCGCCAAGGCGCAACGACTTCGCAACTGATCAAACCGTTGGCATCATGGGCGCGCCGCCGCGCGCTGAGGATCAACGAGGCGCAAAGTAGCTCCGCCGCTGTTCCGCAAACAGGTATTTCGGATTCTCACCACAGCCGTCAGCTGTACCAGACGCGGTCGCCCTACACTGCTCGTAGGTCGAGAATTCGCAATTGCCAGGATAGCCCGCATCCTGTCCTTGCAAGCAGTACCGATCCTGTATGGAGTCTGCCGCAGCAACCGGTGCACGCACGCGAGTTCGCGCAAGGCCCGACGAGGTCGGGATCGCGATCGCAACCGCGCCAACGATAAACATCGCTGCGGATAGAATCTGACGCACGACGCAACTCCTGACCATGCGGGGGTGAGATCGCGTGCCCGCATAGATAGGTAAATGATATTGTGGCGGCCATTTCCCCAACCTTCAGGGCTTCACGGCCACTCACAATGTCGGCATTGTTGACGCATGCCCTGGAAGACTACGTTCGCGAGATGCGCTCGGCCGGAGTAACGATCGCAACGTCAGGGGACTGGCGCAACCGGCACTATAGTTCGTCGAACAGGCATAGTTCGTCGAACAGGCGTTCCCAACGAGTCATTCGCAAACCGCGTGGCCAAGCGCTGCCGCGCTCACTTGAACACATGAACGAGGGCTATGCTCATCGCCAGCAGGAGCAAGAGCGACAGCGTCACGGCCGCCGTGACCTTGCCGCCGACATTGGCGAGCACCCGTACGTCGACGCCGAGACCGAGCGCTGCCATCGACACCACCGTGAGCAGCGCCGCCGTTCGCGTCACAGGGGCGGTGGCGGCGTCGGGTATCAGCTGCAGTGAGCGCAGCCCGGCCAAGAGCAGGAAGCCGATGATGAACCACGGCACCAGCTTGAAGGGGCCGATCTTCTTCGCACCCGTCTTCGACGCCTCGCCGGCGCGCCGCTTTGACGCGAACAGCGACAGGGACACCACGACGGGGCCGAGCATCAACACGCGCACGAGCTTCACCAGCGTACCGATCTGGGTGCTGACTACGCCCGCCGGTACGGTGGCGGCAAGCACCTGCGGCACGGCATAGACGGTTAGCCCGGCCAGGATGCCGTATTGCGTTGCCGACAATTTCAGGAGCGGGATCAGAAGCGGCAGCCCCAGCACCATCAACACGCCGAGCACGGCGGTGAAGGAGATGGAGGAGGCTATGTCGTCGGCGTCGGCGCCGATCACGGGCGCCACCGCTGCGATCGCCGAATTGCCGCAGATCGAGTTGCCGCAGGCGATCAGGATCGCGAGTTTTTTCGATAGCCCCAGCGCGCGGCTGACGCCAAAGCTCACGCAGAGCGTCACGATCACGGTACCCGCGATCGCGGCCAGGAGCAGCGGGCCGGAGGCGGCGATCGCTGCAAAGCTGATCGAGGCACCAAGCAGGGTGACGGCGATTTCAAGCAGCTGCTTGGCGGAAAAGGCGATGCCGACCAGCCAGCGCTCCGATGGGCGCCAGAAGGTGCGCACCGCCATGCCGAGCAGGATCGCAATCACGAGCGCTTCCACGTAGGGATGCGCCAGTGCGCGCTCTTCCAGATTCTGGATGGCGAGCGACACCAGCGTGATCAGCAGGCAGAGCGCGATGCCAGGGATTGCAGCCATAAGGCGATGGAATGCGCTGGCGAGGCGGCCTTGCGGTGCTGGCTGTCGCGGTAGATTTTGATCGTCTGGCGGCACAAACCCTCTCTTCAGAACAGATCATCTGCTGAATGGGGTTCGGAAAGTAATATATTTCTGGATCGTCGCGATAGAAAGAAATTGCATCCCTGATGGCACAATCCAGACCCGAAGGGCGGCGTTGGCGCAAAGTGGAGGCCGGTTTTCCGAGAAGAACATGCCCAGATCGGGCCACGCGCTGCGCGCGCCCTGGGCGCTACGCGAGCATGAAACAGCTTACAGGGCGGCGAAGAGGCTGTGGGCGAAGGCCAGCGCCCGGTCGAGGCCGTTGAACACGCCAGGCTCGAAATAGATCGCACGCGCCGTGACGATGGCGAGCACCAGCGCCCAGAACAGGCTGGCGCCGGTCCGCGTGAGCCAGCGCGAAGCGCGCGCGGGCTCGGCCGCGTCAGCAATCGCAACCTGCTCGCCAAAGGGATCGAATTTCGAGGGCTCAACCATGATCGTCACGGGTTGTTTACGCGCTGAATGTCGTGAATCGGAGCCCCGAAAGCAATGGCAGCGAAATCTGTTTTCTCCGCGCCCTCCGCACGCAATTTTCTCCGCCAGGCGCCTCCCGTGGGATTTTTGATTTCTTAGGTATCGCAGCGGCCTTTTGGCCCCCTTGCGCTGCCGGGACAAAGCCGCCTATCTGGGCCATTGTCGCGCCTCGCAGCGCGCTTCTTGAAGGTCCGGACAACCCTTGGAAGCCCCCATTGACCCCCCGCAGGATACCTCGCCGGAACTGCCCTCAGAGCAGCGCCAACGCGAACCGATCCTGACGCTGCCACCCGCCTTGACCGCCTATATCATCCTGCTTGCGGTGATCCATCTGCGCGTGCTGCTGCCTCCCGAATGGGAGAACTGGACCATCGACGTGTTCGGCTTCATTCCCAAACGCTACGATTCGGCGCTAGTCGACCTGACCTTTCCCGGCGGGGCAGGGGCGAAGGTGTGGACTTTCGTGACCTATTCGCTGCTGCACGCCAATCTCACCCATCTCGGCTTCAACGTGTTGTGGCTGCTGCCCTTCGGCAGCGCGTTGGCGCGGCGCTTCGGCGCGTTGCGCTTCTTCCTGTTCATGGCGGTTACCGCTATGGCAGGAGCACTGGCGCATCTTGTGACCCATGAGCATGCGGTGGCGCCGATGATTGGTGCCTCGGCCTCGGTTTCCGGCACCATGGCCGCCGCCATCCGCTTTGCCTTCGTGCAAGGCAGTTTCCTGTCCTTCAGCCGCGGCGATGCAGAAGCCGCGGCGAAAGTGCCGGCGCTGTCGCTGTCGCGCGCGCTGCGCAATCGGCGCGTGCTGGCGTTTCTTCTGGTGTGGTTCGGCGTTAACCTTATCTTCGGCATCGGCTCGATTTCGATCGGTACCGATGGCGCGAGCGTCGCCTGGCAGGCGCATATCGGCGGTTTCTTCGCGGGCCTTGTCCTGTTCTCGCTGTTCGATCCCGTGCCGCGGCAGCATCGCGATGCTGCAGGTGCTGTGTGACCGGCTTGCGGCTTGCCGCGATTTGATTCATCATCGTTCCCCTCAAGAAGACGCCACGGGCCTTACGTGCCCGGATGGGACGCGCCTAGAAGAGCCAGAGAAAGAAAAGCAGAACGAAGAAAAGCCGGACATCGCGCGCAACCAAAATCGGCGCCAGTTCGTTGTTTGAAACTCGAAAATTGAGCCGCGCCCGTCTTTTTAGGAAGTGCGGATCGCTTCAGGGAGACGACAATGACGGTACGTGCAATTCTCGACACCAAGGGGCATCAGATCATGAGTGTCCTGCCGGATGCCAAAATGTCCGAGGCGATCAAGCTCCTGAGCGAGCGCAGGATCGGTGCCGTGCTGGTCATGAGCCAGGGTCGCATCGATGGCATCCTGTCGGAGCGCGACATTGTGCGCGTGCTGGGCGAGCGAGGCGCTTCAGTGCTCGATGAGCCTGTCAGCGCCGTGATGACGCGCAAGGTGGTCAATTGCCGGCCGAACGACACGGTCAGCGCGATCATGGAAATGATGACGCTCGGCAAGTTCCGCCATCTGCCGGTGCTCGACGGTGACCGCGTGGTCGGCCTGATCTCGATCGGCGACGTCGTCAAATGGCGCGTCCAGGAATACGAGAACGAGCAGGAAGCCCTGCGGACCTATATCAAGACGGCGTAGGCAAGCTCACACGGTCTCCGTGCGGGTGAGGGTGACTCTCCACGGGCTGCGCTCGCGGAGGCGGCCCCTCATCCCAGCCTTCTCAGCGCGAGCTTTACTCGTCGCGGTCGCGCAGGCGGGAGAAGGAGCGCGGTCACCGCGCGGCGAGGGCATCTTCGGCTCCAATTGAATCGGAACCGAAACCCTAGATTCTTGTTTTTCGCGTTTTCTTCACGGGAAACCGGTGTCCGCTTCGCTCGAAAACGCTCTAATAGCTCGAACCCAACTCACTCCGCCTTCGACGCCGCCTCAGGTGCCAGCGCCGGAATCGCCTCCTGGATCGAATCAAGTGCGCGCTCGGCGGCGCGCGCGCCGAGCTCGATAAGGTCGGCGGCGCGGTGAAAATCGAACCAGCCGATCTCACCGGCGCGCGGCGTGATCAGAAGGTCCGGCGGATCGCCGGCGAGGCGGGCGCGGGTGATGCGGTCCTGCATGATGTTGAATGCATCGACCATTACCGATGAAATGCCGGGCCGGCCGCCGCCGCCGAAAAACTCCCGCTTCACGGTGCGTTCGGGCGAGAAGAACTTGCTGAAGCGCCGCTTTGTCGATTCCTTGGGCGCCCCATCGGGCACATGAGGTGCGACCACGGTCTCCGGCACCGCGACCGGCGCCGCGCCGTAGCCATAGATCGTGGTCGAATGGGTGAAGATGTCACTGGAGAGGTTGGCCGCGATGACGATTTCCGCACCGAGAGCGCGCGCCGCCGACACCGGCACCGGATTGACCAGCGCGCCGTCGACCAGCCACCGGTCGCCAATCAGGACGGGCGAGAAGATGCCGGGCAGCGCATAGGAGGCGCGCATCGCCTCGACCAGCCGTCCGTGGGTCAGCCAAATCTCATGCCCGGTGCGCACCTCGGTGCCGACGCTGGCAAACTTCACTGGCAAGTTCTCGATTCTCGTCTCGCCGAGGGTGGCCTCGAGCTTGGCCGCGAGCTTCTCGCCGCCGATCAGGCCCGATCCGTTCAGGCGGATGTCGAGATAGCTGAGGATGTTGCGCATCTGGAGGCTTCGGGCCCATTCTTCCAGCGTGTCGAGATGGCCGGCCGCATAAGAGCCACCGACCACGGCGCCAATCGAAGTGCCGACCACGATATTTGGCACGATGCCGTGCGCAAGCAGGGTGCGCAGCACGCCGATATGGGCAAAGCCGCGCGCCGCGCCGCCGCCGAGCGCTAGGCCGATCACGGGGCGGCGGATGGGGCCAAGCCCTACCTTTTCGGTTTCATCTGCGTCGCCCCGCCCGCGACCTATGAGAATGTCCAACACGAAACCAGTCTCCCGAAGGCCTCAGACTACACGCGACAGTTGCAGCTTGCCAGAATCCTGCGGAAGCATGGTTTATGCCGCGTTTGAGGTCGGGTAGGCGGGATTTGTGACCCAATCGCGACATCAACATTGCTGGCTCCGACAGGTTCCGACATGCTAACGCCCGTTAACGCTTGAGGCTTGAATTTGCCGTGTTTTCGGTGAAAAGCAGATTTATGTCATCTCCAGGCGACGGACCGTTCGGCCTCCGGCGCAGCCGTAGGCTGCCGCGGTTTGCGCGCGCTGTCATGCTCATAATCGTGCTCGCCGGCGCATCCGCCGCTCCGGCCCAAGCCCAGCTGTTCGGTGATCGTCCGCCTCCGGTACCGCCGGCCGCGGTGCCTGATCCCGGTCCGGCCGTCAGCCTCGCGCCCACCTCCGGCGCGACCTCGGCGCCGAACCTGCCGCCGGTGCTGACGCAGCCCCAGCCGAACCAGCCAATGCCTAATCAGCCCTCGCTCAATCCGCCGCCGGCAGCCGGAGCGCCGCCGAGCCTGGCGCCCGGGCAGGGGGTGCTGGCGCTGAGTGCCCGCTACGGCAAGGACATGCCGGCCATCAATGGCGGGCTGGTGTGGCGGATCTTCGCGGACCACCCCGATGAGACCGGCTCTTTCAAGATGATCCGGGAAGACCGCGGCGCCACTCCGAATGTCGTGCTGCCCCCGGGCAACTACGTGGTGCATGTCGCGCTTGGCCTCGTCAGCGCAGTGCGCACGGTGTCGCTGAAGGCCGAGACCGATCGCGAATCGTTTTTGCTGCCGGCGGGCGGGCTGCGCATCGAGGGGCGGGTCGGCACCAGCAAGATCCCGACCAACCAGATCTCCTTTGCGATCTACAAGGGCAGCCAGTTCGAGATTGGCGAGCGCGCGCCGCTGGTGCCCACGGTTGCCGCCGGCGACGTCGTGTTGCTGCCGGAGGGCACCTATTACATCGTGTCCAACTATGGCGATGCCAATTCGGTGGTGCGCTCCGACATCCGCGTCACCGCAGGCAAGCTGACCGACGTCACCGTCACCCACCGCGCCGCCGTCATCACGTTGAAACTCGTCACTGACAAGGGCGGCGAGGCGCTCGCCAACACCGCCTGGTCGGTGATCACACCGGGCGGCGACGTCATCAAGGAGTCGATCGGCGCCTTCCCGAAGGTGGTGCTCTCTGAGGGCGAATACCGCGCCATCGCCAAGAACGAGGGCAAGGTCTATGAGCGCCCCTTCAACGTCGTCAACGGCGTCGACGGCGATGTCGAGGTGATCGCGCGGTAGGGCATGTAAGTGAAAACGGACGCGATGCTCGTCGTTGTTCCTCGCCCAAGCGTTTCCAATTCGGCTTTACGCCCGCCTCGGGTACCCCTCACTGCGGCCAATCCCTGCAGAGCGTGATCCCAATCATGATCAGCGAGCCGACTGCGACCACCAAGGGGCAGATAAACGGCAACTCTTCCAGCACAGCGACAACAGTCGCCCGTCCGATAAGAGTTCTCTTCAAACGCGCGAAGCGCCAGCCTGCCACACCCATTCGGACAACTCCGTTTGGCCCCCAGCAGCGGCTGTCTAACTCTATCAAACGCGAAGCGCGCGGCCATAGCCAATTCGGACGTAACCCTAGGTGAAGGTGAAGAAACCCTTTCAACCCTGCTGTCGGTGCTCTCCCAACCCGCCCCGCCCATTGCACTGGATCGACGTCGAGCGAGTGAGACACCGGCCGCCGCGCCGACGCATTAGCGAGGTTCGTGCGTGATCTGAGATGCCGTAACGAAGAGTGAGTTGTCCCACTGCGCGGGGCGGCAGCCGCTCGGGGCGGTGGCGGGGGCGCAATCAGGAATTGATGAAGTGCACCGCGATCGCCAGCACGATCGGCAAAATCCCGAAACCAATGACACCCACCACGGTATAGACGGCCTCACTGTCGAGCAGCAGTCTTGATCGGTCGCGCATGGCTAAGCCCTCCTCGCAGCCCGACCAGTATCCCCAGCGTCATGTAAGCCGTGCCCTCCGGCAGACTCATTGATCTGGATCAAATCCCCGGGCGCTGATGGCCGCGCTCGTGACTACGGGCACCGATTTCGGTTTCTGCGCCCGATCAGTTGGTTACATGGAGCCTCATCTCCCACAAGGGGACCCACAAGGGGAGAAGGTAAAGAGCTCCGCGCGAAGGCGCGCCGCGCATCCTCTGTCATAGTCCCTAAATCCCGCTAACCATCAGCCTACTTAAAAATGTCACGACTGCGCATACGTGCGACAAATTGTTGATTTTTTACACGGCATTAAGCCCCGAATTGGATATCGGGGGGAAGAAAGCGAAAGCTTCCGGGAAATCTGGTTTCGGGGAAGTGTCATGGGATCTGCCGGAAAGCAGTCCGAAAAGATAACGTCCGACATGTTCGAGGACATGCCGGTGCTGCGCCGGAAGTGGCAGGCAGGCCTTCGGCCCGGCGAGACGCTTCCGCACTACGAAGACGTGATGCTTGGCAGCCTCGGCCGGCTCGCCGACCACATCGTGTTGCTCAAGACCGACAATGACGGCTTTGCCGTCTCGCGCACCGGCCGCTACGCCCAGAAATGGCTTGGCGATGAGCGCTGGGATATTCCGATGACGGCGCTGCCGCCGGATTGCGCGACCGTGCTCAGCCAAGCCGCCTCCAATGCGGCGAAGAACGGCCAGCCCTATCTTGCCGCCGCCCATTGCGTGCGTGACGGCATGGTGCAGACATATGACATCTTGGCACTGCCGACCCTCTCGCGCTGGGGCGGCATGCTGATCGGCGCTTATGTCAACGAGCGCGGTGCGCAATATAACCTGCTCGACGCCATCTTCTCCACCACCGATGACGGCGTGATCGCGGTGTCGACCATTCGCGATGCGGGCGGCGAGCCCGCCGACTTCCAGATCGTGCATCACAACCAGGCGGCGGCGAAGCTGCTCAAAGTGGGCGCCGACCGCCTGCAATGGCAGCGGCTGAGCGAAGGCGGCCATGTGCTGTGCTCAGACGCTGTGCGGGAACGCCTGCGCGAGGCGGTCAAAAGCGCGGCCGAGGCGCTTGAACAGTTCGAGATCGACAGCGACGACCGCGCGCTAAGTCTTTCCGTCACTGCCTTCGGCGACATCCTGTCGCTGACCATTTCCGACGTTACGCCCTTGAAGCGGCGCGAGGCCTCGTTCCGGCTGCTTTTCGACAACAATCCGGTGCCGATGTGGGTGTTCGACATCAAGACCAACTGCTTCCTGAAGGTCAATGACGCGGCTATCAGGCACTATGGCTACAGCCGCGAGACGTTCTTGAGCATGAAGCTGCGCGAGATCTGGCCGCAGGACGAATGGGTCACCCACAGCCAGGCGCTGGCGCATATCGGCGACACCTACCAGTCCGAGCGGCACTGGCGGCACTTGAAGGCCGACGGCAGCGAGATCCAGGTGCTCACCTTCGGCCGGCGCGTCGCCTTCGAAGGTCGCGACGGCTATCTGGTCGCGGTCGTCGACATCACCGAGCGGCGGAAGGCCGAGGCCCGCATCGCCTATATGGCCCATCATGATGGGCTCACCAACCTGGCGAATCGCGAACTCTACCACGAGCGCCTGAAGCAGGCGCTGGAAGCAGATCAACGTGCGGCGGTTCTATGCATCGATCTCGACTTGTTCAAGAACGTCAATGATTCCTTCGGCCACCCGACCGGCGACCGCCTGTTGCGGCAGGTGGCCGACCGACTGCGCGCGCTGGCGCGCGGCAACAACCTGGCCGCCCGCCTCGGCGGTGACGAGTTCGCAGTAATCCTCGCGGCCGACCTGTCGCCGAAGGAGGTCAGCGGCTTTGCCGCGCGCCTGATCAGCGTGCTGAGCGCGCCTTACGACATCGACGGGAATGAAATGGTGATCGGCGCCTCCGTTGGCATCGCGCTGTCGCCGGGCGATGGCACAACCAGCGAGCAGCTGATGCGCAACGCCGACATGGCGCTGTACCGGGCGAAAGAGGATGGCCGCGGCGTGCACCGCTTCTTCGAGCGCGAGATGGACCACCAGGCGCAGAAGCGCCGCGAGATGGAGCTCGATCTGCGCCATGCCTTTGCCAGTGGCGAGTTCGAGCTGCACTATCAGCCGCTGGTCGACATCGCGACCGACAAGATTTCCGGCTTCGAGTCGCTGCTCCGCTGGCGGCATCCGGAGAAGGGCATGATCTCGCCGGCAGAGTTCATTCCCGTCGCCGAGGACATCGGCCTGATCACCGCGATCGGCGAATGGGTGCTGCGCGAGGCCTGCAGCGAAGCCGTGAAATGGCCGCAGCAGGTCAAGGTCGCGGTCAACCTGTCGCCGGTGCAATTCCGCAGCCGCAACCTGGTGCAGGTGGTGATTTCGGCGCTTGCCAATTCCGGCCTGTCGCCAAATCGGCTCGAGCTCGAGATCACCGAGACGGTGTTCCTGGCGGAGACCGAGGCCAATCTTGCGACCCTGCATCAGCTGCGCGAGCTCGGCGTCTCGATCTCCATGGACGATTTCGGCACCGGCTATTCCAGCCTGAGCTATTTGCGCAGCTTCCCCTTCGACAAGATCAAGATCGACCGCTCCTTCGTCAAGGATATCACCGAGCGCTCCGACTGCGTCGCCATCGTGCGTGCGATCTCGGGCCTTGGCCGCAGCCTCAACATCACCACGACG
>Ga0307474_10000383_pt1 | contig 32119 bp, 33 predicted proteins | sample atmos_gasesECM1C_2_FD_203312 | JGI IMG/M metagenome (GOLD analysis project Ga0307474, IMG submission 203312) | Hardwood forest soil microbial communities from Morgan-Monroe State Forest, Indiana, United States - atmos_gasesECM1C_05 | ecosystem: Environmental > Terrestrial > Soil > Temperate... | reverse complement strand
GCCCGAGAGGGCTTCGCGAATCGCCAAGTTGAAGTCATTGCCTGTCCGGATCAGGGGATCGAACCACGCCTGAAAAGAGCGGTCGTCCCTTTTGAGTAGATCTCTTAAAGTTTCGACGAACTCAGTAACCCAACCGTGCTGGCCTTTTTTCCAAGGCGTGTCGTCAAGGTGGGCATAGCTAATGAACAGGTCGTATTGGAATCCAGAGACAACGGACACGGCGGATTCCTCCGATGCGTGCGGTCAACGGCGACATCCCATGTAACGAAGTGGACTTATTATAATATGAGATACCCAGTGTTGGTATCACAATTTGGCCTCCATTTCTCAGCAAAAACCGGGTTTGATTCCATTGTCTTTGTCCCCTCGTCCTTGCCCATCGAAGAAAATATGTGCCAAACCAGGCAGGCGGTGGAGGCGCTGAAAGCGATCAATCCTTCGATGCCCGTCGAGGGAGAAATCGGGGACATCGGCACGGGCTCGGAAATTCACGAATCATCTCCCGATTTGTCTAAGGGGCTTTCAACTGCGGAGGAAGCCAAGCAGTTTGTGGAGAGCACCGGCCTGGACATCCTGGGACCTGGGCAATATCCGCGGCATGCTTAGGAGCATGGGGCAGGGAGAAACGAAGAAGCGCCTGGATGTCGAAAGAATCGCTGGCATCAAACAAGCAGCACGGATCTTCCTGACCATTCACGGCGGCTCAGGAACCGATGATGAAGACTTCCGCAAGGCAATCGGAGTGGGAATCAATATTGTCCACATCAATACCGAACTTCGTGTGGCATGGAGACGCGGACTGGAAAACGGCTTAGGGAAGCAGCCAGACGAAGTCGTGCCATTTCAAAATTCTGCCGTCCGTCTCGGATTCCGTAAAACAGGTTAGTTGGCTCGCGCTTGAAACTGTTCAACGGTGAAGGGCACTTCGCTCAAAGGGCATGACAACTCAAATTCAATTTGAACGCCATCGGATCTTGCGAGAGCACGTGTGTGGACCATAGCTTGCCGGCCCATACTTGCCGTATGGGAAATCACGCTGGCGTGCACGCTAAAGTGCGCTCACTGTGGCTCCCGCGCTGGGACACGTCGGGTTGGGGAGCTCACTACTGCGGAATGCCTCGACGTGGTGGCGCAGCTCGCACGTATGGGTGTGCGGGAAGTCGCTCTGATCGGCGGTGAAGCGTTCCTTCGCGGCGATTGGATCGAGATCATCAACGCGGTTCGCGGACCACGGAATGGACTGCAGCATGCAGATGGGTGGTCGCGGTCTCACCGAGCAGAAAATCCAAAAGGCGGCTGAGGCTGGTCTGACGTCTTGCGGCGTCTCCCTCGATGGCCTGAGCCATTACCAAATTACACCGACCCTTGCAGCAAAGTAAAAATGAAATGCCCCGACTGCGGCGAAGTCACTGAACTTTACGCCTATCTCATCGATAGAATCTTGCAGGCTCCTGAGCCCGGCATACCGAAAATCGAAGTACTGTCTATTTCTCCACGCGACCCGAATCCAGACCCTTACGCCCGTAGCCACTATTGGCAGAGAGTCTGGGCATGCCGGGAGGAGGCGAGGTACAGGACGACGTACAGGCCCGTGAAATGACAGAGGAAAGCAGCTCGAGTGCAACAGTTTGCCAAGGTCGGCGGACACTCTGGTCCATGAGTTGCACAAGTATTCGATGAAGGAGGCAGGACTCATAAACCATTGGTAGTCCGTATACCCGCGATCAAATGCCAAAATCGTCCCCCGAGCAAATTGCATCTGTCGCGCTACACGGATCTCATGCTTTTTTCCCTCGGTGATCACCGCGAAGGACGGCAGATAGCCATCGTGGTCCAGCAGCAAATGAAGTTTCACCGCTCCCTTCGTCAGGCGGAACTTGGCCCAATCAAACATGGTGGCGCAGAGATCGATCACCGTGGCATCCAAGCTCAACAGAGGATTCTTGAAACGGAACTTCCTCTTCTTTCTGGTTTCTGGTTGGCTGGCCACCAACATCTGGCACTTGGCCAGCAGCTGCTCAAACACGGTGCGCTGCAGCTGCCAGGGCCGATGCTCATTGGCGTAGGCCAGGGTGGAGCGCGAAGGAGCCGTGGCAGCCCCAGATGACGAAGTTTTCCTTCGCTGGCAGCCAATCCTCCACAAATCTCGCGCAACGACTTGGCGTGCCCCAGCTGACAGAAGAGCATGGCGATGAACTGGCCCCAGCTGGTGAAACCTCGAGCATGACGCTCTGCGTCGTGCTGGCGCACGGCGGATTCAATTTCGGGCGCGCGACATAGGAGTGGGCAGTCTTGCGGGTTCTCTTTTTTTGGCCTAGTATCCTAGCGTACTAGTACGTTAGGACAGGTCGGATTATCCTCATATGGAGAGTGCCCATGACTGAATCGCTTCATGAGCTGGAACAGCAGCGCAGCAGTATCTTTCAGGAAATGGCTCGACTGCCCGACTTTCGCAGCGGATCGATCACCGCCACGCGCGGCACCTGCGGCAAGGCGAACTGTCACTGCCATCAGGCCCATCATCCCGGACACGGTCCCCACTTTCGCCTCACCCGCAAGCAGAACGGGAAGACCATCACGGAAACCTTCTCCGCCCCAGCCGAGCTGCGCAAGGCGGAACGAGAGGTGCAGGCCTATCACCGCTTTCGTCAGCTCGCGCAACAGTTGTTAGAGGTCAATGAGAAAATCTGTCGCGCTCGCCCCCTTGAGCAGGAACTGACTCCGCAGAAAAAAAAACGGCGATCCTCATCCAACAGGAAATCACTCGCGAACTAGAACATCTCTTACAGCTCATTTTTTCCGAAAGGGGCCGGACGGGTCGTCTGGATTTGGAAGCCATCGAGATAGCCACGCGTTCGGCGATGCACCAAGCGGGAGCGGCGGCACTTACCGAACTGCTGAAATTTGATCCTCCCGACCCAGAACAGCGGCAGTTGCCCTGCACATGCGGCCACACGGCCCATTATGTGGAGCTACGCTCGAAACCTGTGCTGACGGCGGTAGGAAAGGCAGAATGCCTGCGCCCGTATTACTTGTGCGACCGCTGCCATCGCGGCCAGTTCCCCATCGATGTCGAACTCGACATAGAAAACACGGAACTGTCTCCCGGCGTGCGGCGCATGCTGGCCATGGTCGGCCAGCAAGGGGCTTTCGACCAAGGGCGCCAGCAAATGGAACTGCTGGCAGGTCTGTCCGTCACCACCAAGGCCGTGGAGCGCACTGCGGAAGCCATCGGAGCCGATATCGAAATGCGCCAGCAGCGCGAACTCGAACAGGCTCTGCAACTGAACTTACCGATTCCCTTGGGACCACGGATTCCCATCCTCTACGTGGAGATGGATGGCACGGGTGTTCCCGTCGTAGGTAAGGAAACCGAAGGACGTACGGGCAAACAGGACGGCCAACCCGCGCATACCCGGGGAGCGAAGATCGGTTGCGTATTTACGCAGACGACGGTGAACGAGGAAGGGTATCCGGTACGAGACGAAGACTCGACCACCTATGTGGGCGCTATCGAGCCTGCCGAGGAATTCGGCCGCCGGCTCTATGCGGAAGCTTGGCGGCGGGGATGGAGCCGCGCGGAGAAAAGGGTCGTTCTCGGAGATGGCGCGGAATGGATATGGAACCAGGCCGATCTGCATTTCCCCGAGGCCACGCAAATCGTCGATCTGTATCATGCCCGGGAACACCTGGGGGTGGTAGCCGGCCAACTGTATCCCGACGATGTACCGGTCCAAAGGCGTTGGAGGATGGTGAAGCAAAACAAACTGGATAATGGACAGATCGAAAACTTAGTAGCTTCGCTGCACGCGCTCGAACGCTCCCACCGCGGTTTAGCGGAGATCCTGCAGATCGAAGCGAACTATTTCGAACAGCATAAAGAGCGGATGCGCTATCCGGAATTTCGTAAGCAGGGATTTTTCGTGGGGTCCGGAGTGGTCGAAGCCTCGTGCAAAACGGTTATCGGTAGGCTCAAACAATCCGGCATGTTCTGGACGGTGCGCGGGGCTAACGCCATCATCGCCCTCCGTTGCTGTCACCGCAGCGGAAAATTCGAGGATTACTGGGCCGCCAGGCGGGCACAGGCTTCACTTTAAAGTCGTACACCCTTCAATTTCCAGACGAGGGATTAACTGCAGAATCTGTGAGAATATACTGCAGACTCGAGTCACGGCTGAGCCTCCTTAGCGTTGTGATTGGCTTTTCGAGAGCCCAACCTCAAGCTATCAGATGCTCAGCCTTTTTTTGCTTCAAAATCCAAATCCTAATTTGGACAAGCGTGCACAGAAATGCAAAATTAGTCTCGATTGAAGGAGATCCGGATTCGTTTGTTTCCCCCGGGCGACTTTGTCCGAAGGGTTCTGACAACCTCGAACGTTTCGGTTAACAGCCAAAGTGGTTGAAATTCTAATTGCTTTATCGTGTGTCGCTTACCGGGGAATACGACTGATAATCAGTCCCTCAGTTGGGCTACTTGGGCTACCACCGGCTGACCCTCAGCTGGACAGAGCGTCTGGCTACGGAGCCGAAGCACGTAATTAGAGTCAGAGCGGCGCATTGCTCGCCTGGGAGAGCGCCTGCTCTGCCAGCCGCCGAGACCTCTCCTTGCTTCCTCCACTTCTGGTTTCTTTTGCGATAGCTTTCGGCAACTGCTTTTCGCTCGAAAGCTAATCCCAACGGCCAAAGCAGATGGGGTTTTGACACATTTCTGCCACAGCTGGAGCACCTGCTTTGAGATGTTTGAATCAAATTCACGACGCAAGGCATTGGCGTGCATCTAGGACCAACTGGCCGAGAGCGTTGCGCTGGCGCTGAGCTCCTCCCCTTGAACAGCATCACGCCACGAAGTCCAGACGGAATTGAAGTCGAGACGGTCTGGAGAGAGGGCCATTGTATTGCTGGCTTCTCGGGAGGCCAAAAGACCCTCCAAAAACAATGGTGTGCCATTGATCGGCGCGCTAGTTTTCAGTAGGAGGCGGTGCAAGATGCCAACATCCGGGAGATCAAGGAAGTACCGCTCAAGGTTCCCCAGCACGGATTGAACGCTATACGGTGAACTCTTCGCGCTGCCCTGACGAACGATATCGTACAATGCAACGACAGCGAGAATGGGATCTGTCCATTTAGCGTCGAGAAGGGTTCGCCAAATGGCAGTTGCCACGGAACTATCTTTGCTCTCTTGCTTCGGCCCAACCGATTTGCGCTGTGCAAAACGCGTTTGCGCCAGCGACATGAACTGGACGACTTTGAGCGCGCTGACGGGTAGACTCTTCCATTGAAGTTCTATTGGAAGGTGATTCTGGAACCGAGCAGGCGTGAGGAGGAATTGCTGAACGGTTGGTGGGGCATCTGGTTGCTTGCAGATGATGAGCAGAGTCACTCGGTTAGGCAAGCCACAAGTCGCGTAGCTGATAGGTGTAAGGTCGGCGAACTTTATGGAGAATAGCGTGGCGCCTGAGGAGATTGGAATCTTAGCTTGACAAAGTGTTGGGATACCGCTGACCGTCTCCATAGAAACCCATTGAACATTTTTTCCCTTACTCAAAGCGACCTCGGGAACTGGTCCGTCAACCGATGCCAGAACAAAGAGACTTGAATCCCCGTCATTTAGGTCATCCAGGGATTCAAGGGGGATTTTGCCCAGTCTTTGATACATTCCTGGATCGCGAAGGACGTGGGCAGCACCAAGGTAAGCGAGCCAAAGCTCAGGGTTCCAGTTTGCTGTTGGTCCCAAAGTCTCTGAGAAATCGGGCACGCGGGCGTCCGTGCGCCCAACGATCCGATCCAGGAAGGCTTGCTGGAATGGTGTAGGCTCACGACTAAGTAGGTCCATCCTTTTCTTTTCGCCGGGCGAAACGTCAAAAGTTGTTTTCACGACTGTTACGCCATTCTCCAAAAGTTTCGCCATGTACTTGCCTGGGGGGACGGCCTCACGGATTTCGGTTCCCCCTTCAATCAATTCGCCAGATCGAAGGTTGCGCAGTTGCACAGCCCATTGCGGCGGAGTTCCTGCGAATGTCTGGTCGGGCGCGAAAACTACTTCGACCTTCCCAAGCGGACCGGCCGCTGGCGGAGAGGGTGGGATTCCTTGGGGGGGGCGAGTATGTCGAAACTTCACAGCCGTGTTGGTGTACATGTCTATTGGAGTCCCAACCGGTGGATCGAATTGCTCAAGAGTTTCTCCGTTGTCTGCGACACGAAGTGCATAAGTCCGGTCATTGGGTTCGAGACTTGTAGTGTATGAGCTTCCGATAAACGATGTCGTGAGAAGTGGACTGGTACCCAAATTCACCTGGAGGTCGAATTTCTGTTGAGGTGAGGCATCGACAACAGCAATGTCGCAACGGGAAACAACCGGAGGCGGCAGGCGCAGAAGCGTTCCTTTCCCGTCGCCGTCCTGTTTGTAGTCAATCTGTCTTGGTTTTACTTGCTCTTTGACGTAGTCGCGAAGTAGGTCGAACTTTACATACATTTCTCCCTGAACCCAACCCTTTGCGTGACCATCCCCTTGAAGGCCCTTCAATAAGGCGCTACAGAATTTTGGATTGATCGGTGCAGGCTCTCCATACTTGACGGAATACATTGTGTAGACGGTCGGCGTCCCAAGTTGGGCGGTACTAGGCGATATCCCCAAGCCGACAGCTTGGAACTGAGCTTCGTCTATTACGTTTCGGCATGCATCGATAAAGAAATAATGATCTTTCCCTCCGAGGCATGTGCACAAGCGCACGCGCAACTCATCGAGTTTGATACAGGCTGCCCCGCTCTCGCGGAAGCTACGGAAATCTGATCCAAGGAGAACGTCAAGAGCGAGGCGCCAGGGAGATTGCCTGTATGCAAATCCGTGCCCGCTGAAGAAAACGAATAGTTCGTCAGTATCGTCCTGGGCCAGGTCAATCAGGTCAAGGACGGCAGCTACGATGTCAGAGCGGGAGCCACCGCGCACCAGCCGGACGTTGTTTGCTTGTCCGGCCCGATTTGGCCGGACAGTTGGATGATCCGCCGCAATCTCACCATCTGAGCAAATGAATACGGATTCCGGTCTTACATTCTTCGCTGAGAGCAACCACTGGTAGAACAGCCGCGCCGGCTCGTGTGTTCCCGCTAATGTCTGCGTGAATAACCCTTGAGCTTCAGAGTATTGTTGGATCGCGATGATCAGAGCTCGGGATTCCATGGCCTATTGCACCGTTCCTATGAATTGTGCCAGAGCCACACAATCGACAGACTCGTTTCGCCAAAGAAAGCCTCCGCCGCTGTGAAGCCCAACAACGTCGCCGCTAGCCATCGTGACCAAAGGGGACCCGGAGTTTCCACCGAGGGTAGAACAATCGTGGAAAAGTTTTGAGGCCTGTGGGCTAGCTCCCGTTACATATCCCGGTGCTCCTCGTTTGACTCCAAATTTGTTGCCGAAAATCTGACGGATAAACAAGGGATTACGTAATTCATCATCGAAAGGATAGCCGATCGCAACGACCTCTGTGTTTATCGTCGGCGCGTACGACGCGATGCCAAAGGGTTCGCGACGCGACATATCCACTGGTTCAATGCGCAGAATGCAGACGTCAAGGCTTTTATGCGAAGAGGCGACGCTGAGAATGTCGATGGGCCCTTCCAGAGGTGCGCATTCGTACTCCCATTCGAATCGTACTGTCGCCTGACCTCGCGCGATTCTTCGAACCCCAAAAGAGATGAAGTCAAGTACGTGGTTGTTTGTCACGAGTAATGTGGGAGCGATAAGGAAACCAGTTCCCGCCGGGTCGCCGTTGACACGATCTATACGTCCGACAGCATAGGCACGTCGCTGAATTGATTCTTGGAAAGCCGGCCAATCTGGGAATGCCTTTGAGAATTCAGGCGCGTCGAAATCATCAGGAACCCCTTTTCGGAACAGAGGCGCTGGCCGAACCAGTCGAATCAGATACTCTAGCGCAGCCAACTCTGGCGGTGAAGGTCCCTCAGCATCTCCACTCCTGAACTTCTCTAACGCGCTTTTCGCGAGTTTGCCTTCGGGAGTGTCCGGTAGATTGTCCGTCCCAACGATTGCACGAAATCTTGCGCGAGCGAGATCCAAGTCAAGTGACCCGTAGGACCGGAGATATCTCTCCCGATAGACTTCAAGATTGGGATCCATGCAGCCTCACAAGGGCATTCGCTTTCGCACGATTTGATTGTCGGGCGAATAATAGGTCTCGAACGCTTCTTTCCCCTGGAATTCTAGTGTGAGAAAGCCATGAGGGCCGTATCGGTCGGGGTCGTCGGTAATGAATGGATTGGGGCCGTCAAGGACTTGCGCGGCAGGCACGCCAGGTTTTGCAGAAAGTCTGATCCACTTTGTCTCAGGTCCGCCTCCGCCGTCTAATGCGTCACGAAACGCTGGAAATCCGCCGTTCCCCACGCAACGCGCTTTGAGGCCCCACTGAGGATGTTCGTCGTACAGGACAAGCCTGTGTTCGTGGCCAAAAAACCAGCCGTAGATTCGGCGACTGTCCAAAATGTTTGCGAGCGCAGCCTGTAACTTTGGCCCCTGTGAATCCAACTGGGAAAACGGCTGATGGTGAGAAAATAGAATCACTTTTTGGCCATCGCGAAGGGCCGCGAGCAAAGATCTCACCCACTCCACTTGCGCGGGATCCAAGTTGAAATCGACATAGGCTGTATCCAGACAGATCAAGAGCCAATTGGCGTTTTGCATGGCAAACGCGCTGGCCGGCTGGTTAAAGGGCGAACGAGCAAGTGCGTTGAAGTATCCTTTGCCGCCCGAATACATTTCGTGGTTTCCGTTGAGGATGCGGCCCAGGGTCGTGGCACCGCATTTCGGCCAATCTCCGACGAGGCGATCTCTAATCTCGTTGTCAGCACCAGAATAGTATGTGTCTCCTAGGTGCAATGCTACGTCGCATCGTTTCAGCGTGGCCACCGACGAGGCGATGACCGGCGCGCCATAAAGCGCAGTGCCCCAGTCGCTAAACATCGCGACGATCGCATCATCCGCGATTGTTTCCGCCTTCGCTGGGGGAGCGATCCAAGGGTGGGGGGTAGGCTTGAAGACCAGCTTCCACGACATCTTCAACCATCCCCAGAGGTCGTCATTGTCGAACTTCACTTCGAGAATCTCGGGAGTGCGAATCTCGCCAGTCGCAGTGCGGACGGTCGTTGCAGGCTGAGCGACCTGAACCTTGCTGGATTCTAGCGCCTTCTGAGCAATGAGACTCTGCAAACGAGAAGCTAGACCATTCTGAGGGGAAGAAAGCACCGGACGTCCCTTGTCGTCTGCGCGGAGCTCGCCCATGCTGTTGTTCCATGCAGCGACCAACCTTGCCCGTTCAAGTGCGTCTCCCTCTGCGGCCTGATTGGCTCCCGACTGAACAGCCTCCTCGATTCGTGAGGGGTCTTTTTCATACGCCTCTTGAATGCGAGAGTAGGGCACAACGACGCGTGCGATGCTCATGTGTCTTTACGAGTTTCTGAAGGTAATAGAGTTAGAGTAAACGCACCGAAGCCTATGACCATCGCAGACATTCTGTCAAGCGAATTGCGACTCCCAAACTCAACGCCATCGGCGCGGCTGAAAAATCTGTGCCGTCCACCTCGTATCTAAAACCCGCAGTGGTCCCGCAGTGGTCTTGACAAGTCCGATAACTCAGGGCAGTATTCCCCCGCTGCGCCAATCCCGCCCGGTAGGCGCCGCATCGCAAAGAAAGAGGTTTCTCAGATGTTCTCGCCCAGCGAACATCTCCCCAGCCGATCCCTCGGTGTTGTTCGTCGTCCGTCACTGACATTTCCGTTCTCTTGGTGGCAGAGCATTTGAGCTGCGATCGCAAAGCGCATCATTGAAAGCGGAGGTCCAGTGTCATCCGTTGCCCTGAGACGCTTTCATAACCCTACCGAGTACATAGCGGCTCGACAGTCTCAGCATCCACCCATATATCACCAGATCATCCCGGACCGGAAAGACATATTCGATGGGGCCCTGAGTTTGTGCCCATCGATAATGCGCAGTCGTGTAACTAACGGGCTCATCGCATGCGGCGAAATCGGCGACCTTGCGCCGGTCAGCTGTGGCATTCGCAGTGAGGGTTTTCGCGTTAGGTGGTCCATTCAACCATACTCATTGGTACAAGCAGGTCTACGGCGCGATACTACTACCCGTTTACACATTCTTCGTCGCTGGCATGTCGCCGGCATCTGCCAAATCAGCATCGGCTCTAGAGTCGGCGTCGAACTAAATTCAACCACGAGCTATTTTGGCGAAGTTCCGGCGCAATACTCAATTTTCTCGCACTCTCAGGTTCGATACTAGGCTTCAAAGGAGATACAAATGCCACTCTACAACCCGCCCGCAGGCATCGATGACTTCTCCCGGCGCCCGGCGCTCGCTTCAGCGTTACGTTCTGGTTGGGACGCCACGGTACGAGGATTCATCGCGGAGACGAAGGACACCACGGACCCGAACCTGATTATAAGTGGCCTCTTTTATGATCAACTTGCTGACACCAGCGGTGTCCCGGACTCACCCCCGACAGGAATTCCTTGGAATGCATTTCCGCAAATTCTGACGAACTGGTTTGCTACCCAGCCGATTGCGAACCAGGAGAAACTTGCGAACGATTGGGCGGAGAAGACCATCACCACGCAGTCGGTATTTGGTTTTTTCCGAAAGGATACGGGTGGTCAGTTTGCTCCCATCCCCATTACCTACCGACGGCAGGACGAGTACTGCGAGTGGTACGTAGTGCACAACGGCAACAAAATTGAGCGTATATATTTCACGTGTGAACCGCCCGAGTACTGGTCGTTTCTAGCTCAGAATGACATCACTCTCGTACTCGAACTCTATAAAGAGTTGTTGCACAACCAGAACATCACGCAAAGCGATCTCTGTTGGCCGTATGACGTCTACTCCAAGGCAGACGCGATTGGGCGTCGTAATGTTCTATTCAAAGCGGGCACGTATAACCCCTGGAACGATTGGAATACGACGAAAGGCGCGGTTCACTTAACGCACTGGGCGAACTCGCTCGATGCGGAGGTTCGCCTCGCCTCAGATGGATCGGTCGGCTGGCCCCAACCTGTCGGCCCAGTGGATTTCCATCGGCTCATTTGCTGCTCCGCATTCGGCGGCGTGAACCGGTCTAGCGACCCAAAAATTGGAGGCAGCGTTTTTTCGCTTGCCCTGCAAGGCCTATCGGTGGCGCTGGCGAATCCCATCGGTCTGTACATGCAGAGGTTTCAATTGCCCGGCTTGCGCGATCCACAAGGGAATCCTGTTCCCAACGCCTTGACGTTTCTCCGCCAAAGTTCCGACGGTCAGAACATACTTCGGGCCGAAGTAGCTCCACCTGCAGGTGCCGCATACAGCCTCGACCAATGCACTTTAAATGGCGAGCCTTTGCTCTACGGTGGTCAAATAACTCGCCTCATCACTATGTCCTTGTTTGGCGTGGCCAAAAGGATTCCGGGTGCAACAGCCACAGCAGTGGCGCAGTGTCCCTCCACCTGCTGTGCATATCCCACGAATGGTCAATTCTTTGGCACATTTCCGAATGACGGGAAAACATGTGCGCAGAGAACTGATGCTGATTGGGCTCGCAACCTACGAGACCTCGCCGATATTCAGTCTCATCCATTGATGACGCAAAAGTTGTTGCTTGAAGAGCACGCTCGCCCACCTGAAGCGCTGTACAAGATCCTTGGGCGCTCACTGGCGTTCTGAGCGGCGACCACAATGATTGAACCTCAACTGGAAGGCCGCGAGATTCAGGGTCACTCTCTCCGAGGCTTCGATACGCAGTGTTTGACACTGGTTGGCCTCAAATTGAGTGACCGAGACCGCGCTCGTGCGTGGCTGTCGGCTCTGTCATACCGCGTTGACTCTCTGGAGAGCGTTCATCAGTACAGGATCATCAGGTCATTTGGATCGGTTCGCACGCCGAGAGTGCTACTCAACGTTGCGATCTCTGCACACGGACTCAGTCAAATCGGGACGGATGTTTCGGGTATCGACGACGGTCTCTTTCTCAATCCGATGGGATTTAACGCCGCGGTACTTGGCGACCGCGTTGACGCTTCCTCCGTACCGACAGATTATGTCCTCGGTACCACTTGGGACACCACGCCCGACTTACTCCTAATCATTGGCGGCGACACCAAAGAGATGACTGATCAGTTCACGGAGCAATTGCGCTCAGCAGCGTCAATGGCCGGATGCACGTCGTTGTACGAGGAGCGGGGAACACTGTTACCAGGGGAGATCGAGCACTTCGGATTCCGAGACGGAATTTCGCAGGTGGGCGTCCGCGGAACTCTTTCTGGTGTTGCGGATCACTATCTAACCCTACGCTTCCTCGCACCATCTGATCCGAATGCCACGCTGTTCGCAAAACCCGGCCAGCCGTTGGTCTGGCCAGGGCAGTTCGTCTTTGGCTACCCGACGCAGCTCCCGGCGACACCTTTGGATCCAGGTCCGCCATCCGGTGAAGGAACGCCGTGGATGCGCAACGGCTCTTTCCTGGCGTTTCGGAGATTGCGTCAGGATGTGGCCAAGTTTCGTTCGTTTCTTCAGCAGCAGTCAGCTGTATTGACGCAAGCGCTTGGCCAAGCTGTATCGGCGGAGGAAGTCGGCACCTTGGTTGTTGGCAGGTGGACAGATGGTTCTCCGGTATTGTTGGCACCGACGCAACCGAATGCCGCAATCTCCAGTGACGACATGTTGGTCAACGATTTCGCGTATTCGCAAGGCACTCCAGAGATGGCAGTCGTCGGGGCTAATGGGGCCAATCGAATTATTCCCGCTGAACCCGACGATCATTTGGCGCAACGCTGCCCGTATTTTGGACACATACGCAAGGTGAATCCGAGAGACCTCCCTACAGATCAAGGTATTCCTGGACGGACCCTAACGTTTCAAATGCTCAGGCGAGGCATTCCGTACGGCCCGCCATACCCTACGTCATCTGAACCTACGGACCGCGGCCTCTTATTTCTTGCATACCAGACCTCCTTCAAGCGTCAGTTCCAAGTCTTGAATTCCCAGTGGATGAACAATCCTTCTGCACCGGAGCTAACGAATGAAGGTCATGATCTGCTGGTAGGCCAGAACCCGACGGGCACCGATCGGGCCGGGACGTTGCGCGATGTGCAAGGAGCGCCACGCGCCACAATTATGACCGCAGAGCGATGGGTCATTCCGACCGGCGGTGGATTCTTCTTCGCGCCGTCGGTGTCGTTTCTGCGATCGCTCAATTGAACGGCCCGAATGTCCTGAGTAATGCCCGCGATTTTCAGGTGCTCGCAGTGAGCCATTGTTTTAGGGACCCCCCACTACCCGCAAGCGCTAATCATCCTTCCTCTTTTCCGATACGATCAAATCGGCCGCACGTTTACCAAGTTGCTCCCGAACGGCCGCGAATGCTTCGTCGACTTGCTCCAAGATAGCTTGAACAAACTCTTTCTTAATCTTCTTACCTGTGAGGCTGCGGCGAAATTCGGTCAGTCTCTCGTCCAATTCCTTAAGTAAACCCAAGTCCTTGAGACTCAGAACTACGCCCAACCGACCCATGAACTCGTAGAATTCGTCGCCCATCTCATAAATCACCTGGTTTCTATAGATGTCGATCGCTCGCTCAGCTGCCTCAGCAGTCGCAGCAAGTCTCATTTGCTGGATCTTCAATCGATCCTCGATTTCGGTCTTGCGCGCGGCAATGAGCGCCGCTACCTCAGTTTTAACTAACCGTCTCTTGTGCCGGACAGGCAAATTCGGATCATGTTGAACTTCCTCGATGCGCCTCAGTGCAGAGTCTGCTGCGACCATGGACGCTACCAACGCTGCCTGTCCTGACCCCGCAACGCTGGCCTTTGATCTCTCTAACACGCTCGGCTTTGTCCGATTGGTTGTTTTCATCAGCAGCGTCCACTGCTCAGCAATTTGCGGGTTGTGTAAAGCCAGCTTTTCTTTGGCTCTGTCAATAGCTTCCAGCAAAGCTTCCGGCTGCTTAATAAATTTGAGCACATCCATAAGTAGAAATGGCAAGTCGCTAAATTCGCTCAATCTGGCAGCCAAGAGCCTTTCGATTACGGGCTTGGTACCAATTTCCACGGGTCCTTCGAAGAATTGAAAGGCATAGATGAATGGGTCCCCGACGCCCACCCACAGGTTCCGGCCATCTTCTAGGATGATCTTCTCGGATGGAACGCTGCAGGGCGAGAATTGCCAAACCAATCCATCATCTTTACCGTCTTGAATCCATAGATCAGTGCTACTTCCGAACACAGGGATCAGAAACGCAGGCCGGCGTTCTCGTGGGTTCACAAATCCGAAGAGCTGAACTCTACGCGGACTCGTCAAAGGAGCCTCGATTGCCGATAGAACTGTCGGATCAGATAACGAATTGTTCCATGGAATTCGAGCGGCCGCATCCCAGTGTCGGCATCATAGGTTAACGGCATTGCTCGCCACACATTCAGCAGAGTATTTGCTAAGGTGTTGTCCTCCAAGAAGCAAGTCGGCAACACGATCGCGACAATGCCCTCACGAATGTCCAAAGACTCCGCGATCTGGACCTCGACGGCAGAACACCGGTCATCGCATGCTGGATCACCTCCACCTGTGATAAGGCGGTAGTATGACCCAGCAGCAACGTCGTTCGCGCCAAACTGCAAGGCGGGCTTGGGACTATTCGAAAGATATCGCTCGTCAGTCTCAAAAAAGCAACTTACGATTCTCCTGGCACTCTCGACGGTCTCCGGAATCCGATAGCTAGCCAGAGCTTCGCTCGGTTTTATGGCTGGTTCATACAGCCCGCGTTGAGAGGCCGCGGTGTCGAATGGATATAGTCTCCTTACCTTTTGACTTACGGCGCCAGCTCGAAAGACGAGGCAAACAGGGTAGAAACCAACGTCTCTTGTTGGAGCCGTTTTAGAAGAGTCTCGGTAGGCTGGACGGCCGTAGAAGAAATACAAGAGAGGTTCTTCGAAGATTGCGCACTTATTCGTTGTGAGAGTATTGCTCGCCTGGATCGAAGCCAGATGAAAGTATTCAGTCGTATGAACCAGTGGTAATTCCACAGACGCCATGGGCTGCTTCTGAATGTATTCGGCGAATGAACCCATGGCTCACATCGTTGAAACGTTACGACGTTCCTGTCGCACGGGACAGTGCTTCTGGCAAGCAACTCCGGTAGACCGTCGACAATTCCGATTCTTGCTTGTTAGAGCGTTTGCCGTTTCCATATCGGAAAAAAGGTTGGCACGTTTACTAAAGTTATTCGGTTTTGCCGATGTCGGCTACTAATACCGTCGCCACTGGATTCTGCTGTGACACTCGAACCCTTTCTTCATGGCTGAAGACTCCAGACCGCGCTGTTATCTCATGCTCTCCCTCTCGCACTTCGATGGTTGTAAAAGGAGAGGCGCTATCAAGCGTCTTCAAGTAGCTCCCGTCACAGTAAACACGTACGGGAAGTTTCTTACTTTCTACAAAAATCTGATAGCTACTCGTGGTGCGGTTGGACGTTAGCGATGGGCCGGACAACGTTGGGGAGGCTTGGCCTGCACCTTGGCGCCGGTATCTAGTCGTGAGATATGCCATCGACGAAAAACAGACGCCCACGAACAATGCGATGGCAGGAATCCAGAACCTGCGGTCGGTCCGAGATATGTTGACTGGTTGCGAAGGCAACGATTCCAGTAGCGCTCTCACGTATGCGGCAGCGGCAATCTGAGCGTACGGTTGCCAGAGATCATTCTTGTTTGGATCCGCGTAGTCCGAGATGCCACGGACAATCAAGTAGCTCGCACCGCAGGACCAAGTAGCGTCGGCGACTCCCGCCGCCTCCATTTCAATGGCTTTCACTCCAAACTTGTCACGCAATTGGTCTCGAAAGCACGCATCTTTTAACAGGATATTCGCCGATGCGATGGTTCCAAGGAACACACGCGGACACCCTTCTTTCCTTATGGGGTCGTTAGGGTGTGAAATTCGTTCCACTCCTTTCACCAGGATGTCCGTTGACTCGGGAGGGCGATCCACATTCAGTTCGTGTGATGCACCTTGAATGAATTCGAGCCAAGGGTGGCGGCCCCTTATCTCGGAAGCCTTCAATAACCTCGCAGCCTTCAATAGTTTCGCGCAGGGTGGTCGTGGCGAAGCCCTAAAAATCACTTCATCGCTGGTCTTCTTGATGTAGTCGTACTGAACCACCCCATACTGATCTGAGACCACCACATCTCCAAGGCGCACATGATCTTCCAGCCTCTCGGGATGGGGTACGCCGGCCGCAATCCCTATCAATATGATCTGTTTCACAGTACGATAGCGCTCAAGAAGAATGGCTGCCCCGTCTGCTCCAAAATCGTTTCCCTGACCCGCCAACAGCATTATGACAACGGATAGGCTCCCGCCACTTTTCTTTTTAACCGTCGCAAATTCGAACCAGGGGTACTCACCCTCCGAACCGTTATCAACCTTCAGTCCGAACACGGTTTGAAGCGCCGCATATTCCTCGGGCTTCGCCACAACGATCCCAATCTCAGGTCTGCGGCCTTCTCCATGAACTGCAGCGCGCGCCTTCTTGTTAAGTTCTATTTCACTCTGTGCAGGATATAAAGACATGTGCATAGATACTGCATAGCCCTTCATTCGTTGCGAATCACTTCAATGTGACCCAAGATCCGGCGATGTACGTCGCTCCAGTCATTGATATCGAGGCCGCTGTTGCTGTTCCTGCGTAGATAGTCTCCAATCTTCTCTCCATACTCTGCGTCCGCGACGAACGTATACACCGCGAACTTCGTAGGCCGTCCGAGTCGATCTTCAGGTCCGACGTGCACTTCTGCCGCAGACCAGTAGCCGTCATCCTGTAACGTTAGTTCTAGTTGCGGAAAATGCTGTGCGATTCCCTCAGGCACCAGGCTTATCCAAAGTCTCCATCCCCTAGGAATATACAGAGCGTAACCTTCAGCACTGATGGTTGGTGAACTCACCGTCCCCATCCTGGGACTAAGGATGCTCGCTTCAGCAAGTCTCGCTAGCAACTGTTCTCCAAGGTAGACAGCGCCCCGCTCCAGATCTTCCTCATTTCTCAGCTGCACGACACTGCTTTCTTCTATCTTGGTCGATCTAAAACTCACGAGTTTCGCTTCGAGCTCTAGGGAACCGCCTTGTCGGCGGAAACCCCAAAATAGGCCATGAGAAGCAGCATGAAACCTGCCGGCTCTCTGAATCGTGCGCGGATCGTACAGTGCTCGGCCTTCCTGGTATTGATGAAGTTTCGAAATAATATCGTCGCGCAGCTTGTCGTCTGTTAGTAGCTCGATGTCATTGGACTTCATCCCAGCCAGAAGACCAGTTCTGATTTCTCTGCTCTGGCTTTCGCTTGGTGGAGCTCCCGCATCCTCTCCGATCTCCACATCGACGATGCGCTTTTTCGGTGTCACATCAATGTCTTTCCGATTGCCGACGATTGGATCGTCGTATCGGAGAAACCTTGTCACGTAAGATGAATGAGCGACCCGCACCAAACTTTGAGGCGTCGGCTTTGCGGAAAGGCAAAAATCGAAAAAACCGCGCTCATCGGTCTTACCCTCGTCCTGATCTATTCTTAGTATCGCGCCCGACACACTAATTGGATGGTCTTCATCGTCCTCAGAAACAACGTGACCTGTGAACCTTAGACCACACGTGTCGCTGCGATTCGCCATCGGTACCAGAGCTGCGGATTTCGTCACGACTTTTCGGATAAGCCCCTTGTTCCCGAGCGCAGGCCAAACCAACAGAACTATGATCAAACAGGGTAGAATCAAGGAGATCCATCTCTCTGCCCAATTCCCCAAGCGCACCCACAAATACCCTAGTGCGCGTTCCCGAAGGCGCTCTCGTGACCACAATGCCGCCACTAATGCGCATGCTACCGCTCCCACCAACTGTAAGTTCATGGCGTACCTCATTCTGAGGCAACGTTCGTACTCGAAAACTCTGCAACCGAAACGCCCTCCTGCCCGGTGTCGCTTGTCACGTCGGGCACGTATTTTCGCTGCCGACGTGCTGCCCGTTTCACGATGGTTCGTCTTTCTCGCCCGCGATGAACGCGACTATCGGGCTGGTTTGGGGCCCATCTCGAAGACAATGCATGGGTCTGAGTCAGATCAACGCAAACTAATCTTTATTTTCCCTTCTCATTCTCCGGCACCACCAAAGCGGCAGCGCGTTTTCCAAATTGCTCCCGAACGGCTACGAACGTTTGATCCACTTCCTCCAAGATCGCCTGGACGAACTCCTTCTTAATCTTTTTGCCGGCGAGGCTACGCGCAAATTCAGTTAGTCTCTCGCTCAATTCCTTGAGTAAGCCCAGCTTCTTGAGACTCACATCTATGCCCAACCTACCCATAAATTTGTAGAATTCGTCGTCCATCTCATAAATCACCTGGTTTTTATAGATGTCGATCGCTCGCTGAGCTTCCTCAGCGCTGGCAGCAAGTCTCATTTGCTGGATCTTCAATCGATTCTCGATTTCGTTCTTGCGCGCGGCAATGAGCGCCGCCACCTCAGTCTTGACTAACTCTCTCTTATGCCGAAAAGGCAAATTCGGGTCCTGCTGGACTTCCTGGATACGCTTCAACGCAGAATCTGCTGAGACCATGGACGTTCCCAACGCAGCCTGCTCTCGCCTGACGATGCTATTCGTTTCGGACATTTCTCTTCCTCCTAAGAATTAGGCCGGGCTAGCACACTCCAAGAATTCAAGAAGGATTCGCCGCAACCGCTCAAGTGTCATCTGGAAGGCCATCTCATGGCCCGAACTCTCGGCGGCGATCGGATTGACGCGGAACATAAAGTCTGCAAAGACGGCGAGCGCAGTCATTCCGCGGCCATAGACTTCAAAGCCTAGGTTGTCGGCAACGAAACGCTGGCTCTCAGCATCTGAGGCAAGCTCTAGAGCAACGCGCTTGGACCGGAGGGCAGCGCGCGCAGTGGGACGTACCTCCAACCACCCCTGCTTTAGTACGCGGTGGTCATGGGCAAAGTAGAATTTGCGCGCCGCCGCTTTCGCCTCCAACCACATACACTCGAATCGAGATCGCAGACCGGTCTTTAGACGGGCGTCCCGCGCGGGGCTCGCACTTATCTCCCTCTGCGCGTCGAGTTCCCGGTGACGCCACTCGGCAAACACCAGAAACGAACGCATGTCAGACTCCTGAATCAGGTAATCACACCCATTGCATCCACAGTGGCCAAGAAAATCGTTCACCGCCGAGGCCACATCTCCGTATCGTGACAGCGTGTGAACTGCCATCGAGTCGAGCTCGATAGCAAACAGTTTCCGGAACATTCGTCTCACAATTGCACCCTGCAACCCCCGTGCCGATGGGGATCTCAGCGGATCCGCAAACAAACGATGACGGGAGCAAATCTCGGCGGTCTCCTTATAGAACCGCTCCAGTTTCCGCCGAAGGGATGAATCCTCTTGCGTTACAGTTCTGTTTTCCACATGCAACAACGACAAGTACGACACGGCTCGAAGACGAACACCACGCAAGTTCGGCGGGTTCGCGAATTCACCCAAGCTTTTGCATGTCTTTACATACTCCCGCAGTGTTCTGAGGCACTCACGTTCAAACCGCCTGAGGCTTCTGAAATTTGAAAGTGCTCGCATCCACGCTGCGGTCACACGTTTGGCTGCGAACACGTCACGCTCAAGTGTTAGACTAACGTCCAACGAATGTTCCTCCAGTCAACTCCGGAAGACGACGAAGAAAGACTTCCAATCGCCTGTCGAAGTACTTTCCAAGTCCAACCGTATTGATCGGCACGTTTGTTCCATGTCGCTGGCAGAGGCGATAAATGGCTCTTGCCATCTCTTGATTGAACCTGTTGGAGCCGCTGTCGGGGAAGCCGTCGGTGAATAGAATGATGGTATCTACTTCTCCGTATGAATAAGCTCGGTGTAACGCAGCCAGAGTGTTCGTGTTGCCTTCAGGTTTAAGTGCATTTAATCGATCCAACAAGATGCCCCGGTTGGCTTCTCGATTTGGACCGTGCAGATCGAGGAAGGCCCCGTTCTCTGGGTACGTCGAAACGGTATCGTTGAACGTGACAAGGGCGCATTCGTCGACGGGCAGGTACTTGAGCCATGTCGCGATGATGGCCCTGCTTTCATTCCACTTGTGTCGGTATTTCATGGAGCCGGAGCGATCAATAACGATCACGACTCGGTGAAAATCTCCCTTTAGACCAACAACTTGTTGACTCATCGCCTCCTGGCGGATGTTTTCGAGTGTCGTTTGCAGTTCCGCTTGTCTGGATTTGTCAGCTTCGATTTCTTTGCTCAGCTCTTTCGTTCGTACCGTCTGACTGACGTAAAGCACTGCCAAGGCGAAGGCAACTATCCAGACTAGTTCATTAAAACTGATGAGGATGGGTAGAGTTAGTTTCTGTCGGCTCATCTAAATGCGCTCCGACTCGCGCTCGCTACGCGGAAACAGCGTCCCTACAAGATTCACGAAAGCTTGCAATACTTGCTGCAGTTCTTGGACCCCCTCAGAGAAAACTTTTGCTGAGCCTGCTCCTTTGCTCGCGAGATTGTCGAAGGAGTTTATGTTCGTCTTTAGCCGTTCTAACTGAACGTTAAGTTGCTCGATCAACTCCGCCGTTTTGTTCGTCACACTCACTAAATGCGTCGCCGTCCCTGCGCCGCCTGTTGATTGCTCGGCGGTCGAACCACTTAAACCAGTCAGTGCGGCAATCTTTTCCAGGCGCTTGAGGACCTCGTCTTCCCAGTGCAGTTCGGATCCGCCCAACATCTGTCTACGTCTTGCAGCAAAGTCCTTCAGCGACGTCATAGCCAATAGACCAGCCACGGTTGCAAGCAAAGCCACTGCAATCATCAGGAGGATTTTGTTGGGATCGTCAAACCTTTTCCGTACGAGCATGCTGAGCACTACGCCGGCGAAGGCCGCAATCGTACTCAAATACCCCAAGAAATAGGCCTGGTCAGCCAGAGCCTCGATTCGGGATGGATTCTCCCGATTCATAGTCCACACCAAAGTCGCGTAGAGAAAAATGAGACCGACGGGCGCTAGCCCCAAAGGCAGAGACTCAAACATCGCTGAAGCAAGTACCGATATCACCGCGCCGATACGCAGTCCGAATGAAACCCAGGGATTCATTTCCTCCGCCCTCCTAATCGGACCAAAGAGGCTGTTTCACACGGACGATTTGGCCGACGCGAGAATCGGCCCCGCGAACTCCACACACCCGTTCCCGTAAGGTCTGCCGGTTCACACCAATTTGCGCGGGGTTTCTCGGAAATAGCTTGCTTTTTGCGGCAGCTGGTTCTTGGTCTTGCCTGATTCTTGGGCTGCGAATTCCGACCGTACGGGCGAGCCTTCCTAGACTCCCGCTATCCCGTCGGGTGTATGATTCGGCGAATACGGTAGAGGCCATTCAACCCTCACGCAGCCAGACCATCCCAAGGTGCGCAAATCTTCATACGGTTTTCATGGTATGTCAAGCACTATTCGCATAAACATGCGGATGTCTATGCGACTTGTATTCCATCACAAATCATGTCAATTCCAGCGCATCAATGTGCTATATACTCGCTCCGCATGAGCGTCATGCACACAGAGTTCGAACGGCTTTTGGAACTGGTCAGTCGTCTGTATTTTGCCGAAAACAAGACCCAGAGTCAGATCGCCACCGACGTACGAGTTATCGATTTGTACCGTTGTCTTGAACCCAAGGGTCGAAGAACAGGCGAGCGGCTAAGCCAAACTACAATAAACCGGCTTCTACAGCGTGCTCAGCATCTTGGAGTCGTCGCCATATCGGTGGATCCCTCATTCGCGGTCGAGATGATTAAGGAACCAGAGCTTTCGAAGGAGCTCCGGAACACGTTCCTCCTGAAAGAATGTTCTGTCTTGCGACCAGCGAAGTCTTCGCCAGATGGTTTGGATACCCCGCTCCCTCAAGATGAAGGAGGAACGCAGGACGCAGTCTCAAGCGAGCCACCCAATCCAACCACGCGCGAGGCGGCGGACGAGCATGAAGGCAGGCTCATACTTGGCCTGTCTAATTTCACCGCTAGAGAGCTTCGCGATTCGCTTCAGTCAGGCGACCACGTTCTTTGCGGAGGCGGGCGCACTATTTGCTGGCTGGCTCGTGCCGTGAGAAGAAATCCACCCTCGAAGCGCGATCTAATATTTACCCCGTTGAGCGGGCGTCTTTGGGTGGAGGACTGGCGGACCGGAGATGCGGATATCATGGAACAACCGCTAGATGCGGACGATGCTGTCCACTTGCTCGCCGAGGCCTTTGAGAATGAGCCCGGCGGGCGGTTCAGCCAAATCAATCTGCCTTTGTACGAGCACACCAGCGACGAAGCGAATGAAATACTGAGTAAGCACTGCGGCCTTGGACTAGACGGGGCGTGGAACTGGGGACTACCGGACGCAACGAGAGCCTTTGTAGGAGTTGGATGGCTTGAGAACAAAGGCCATCGTTTGTCAGTGTTCTTGAGTAAATTTGAAGCAGGGGAGTCGACCGCCACGGAATCGTATTTGGCGACGGCAGGCAAAGGCTTGCAGCGTATCCGGAAGCTCTGTGAGGACTCCTGCGTCCCGCCGCCAGGAGATATTGCGAACCGTCTTTTTGCTTGCGTACCAATGCCTGACCAGTTGCAGAAAGTCGACGACCGCGAACTTTTAAAAACCAATCTCAAAAAGATTGCAGCTCATGTGGACTCTTTGAATCGGCGAGCAGTCGTGATGAGTTGGAAACATTTGAGGCGGACCCGAAGCGTACGAGCAATCGCCGCTGGAACTAAACTGCCTGCACTCTGGACTGTACTTCTTGCCGGGAGGTTCGACGCAGAAGCTGTGCGAAGGAACGGCGCAGGAACCGACAACGAGCCCCTCATATCCGAATTGACAACTGACGAGCTGACTGCTCGGCCGCTTATCTCTGCTATGCAGACCGTCCTGAAGGATGACGGGATGCAATTGTGGTACAAGCAAGCGTTGTGGGACGCTGGCCTGATTGCGACGCCTTATCCCTAAAGACCATTTGGCTCCGAACCCAAGGCTCTATCAAGACAGCAACTCATTGACGACGAAGAAGTTCGCAATCACGACGCACCGGACTTGCGACCCTTAATAAGGCAGAAAGAGCCTTCAGACTTTCGCTCAAATGATTGATGAGAAAGGGATTGGCTCCCCGGGCTAGATTCGAACTAGCAACCCTTCGGTTAACAGCCGAAGAGTCTGCAAGGACAGTGTTGGTGGGTTAGCGGTTGATGAGGGGCATGAGTGATGGCGATTTACGCTTGGTATTGCATTTACTTCCGACTCACTATGATGTAGTTCTCTGCATCTCTCTGCCATTGGCGCAGAGAAGGGTAACGAAGAGGAGAATTTTCGAGCCGAGATTGGCACCAGAGGGCAGTGTAATCCACTATGCGTACATGGCGGGGATGAATACTTACTTGGGGAAGAACAAAGTCGAGCCAGCCCTCCTTTTTCGCATGCGACAAAACATGATCCTTTCCCCAGTTGAACATGCGTCGCCAACTACTCGATTTATCTTCATAAGAGGCTGAAATCTCTTCACCCACAAATTCCAGCAAGCCGGGACATTCTTGCCCCAATTCCAGGGCGATGTGTGCCGGCAATTGGACCTTTGCCGTTTGAATGAGTGGGCACAACCAGAAAACGACTCCCTCGAAGTCGATGAATTTCTCAACCGCCTTCGCGACCACGGCGCAGTCGACATCACCATGAAGTTTCCAGCTCAGGGCTGAACGTCTCCAATGCGCAAAGGCAGGAACTGATGCTGGCCGTCGCTTCTTCCACTCGTTCTCGCAATGCTCCCAATACGCCCAGTATCCCTGGGAGCGAGCGTCTCGGAATCCATAGAATACGAGCGCATCAAGCCACCCTTCCTCTTTCGCAAACTCGAAGGCTCGATTGTGAACCCATGAAAGCAGTGCGAGACCCAGCAGTTCCGGCTTCCTTGAGCGAGCCGTTTCTTCCGCAAAGCCTCTGCAACGTTTTCGTAGAATTGCCTCCAGCCAAGAAGGAGCACTGCCTTCCAATTCAACAACGGCGCGGGCCCAGAGCGCAAAGGCCTGCCAACGGATATACTCCTCGTACGCTTTGTTGAAGCGCTCCCAGGGAACCTGCATCAGCTGCCGGCAGGCTTGCCGACTGGCAATGTGCCCGACTCTTCTTTCGAGCTTGATGAATTTCGCCGTCTTCATTTGATGATTTGCACTTTGCACCGGCTACTCTGGAAAGCGGGCACCGAGCGGCGTGAGCTTCCGAGGCTACAGAGAATCGATTACAGGTTCAAGTGGGGCAAAGATAACGCGTTGCGGCGAAACTCGTGTCTCAAGGACTCCTCTGGACAAATGCAGGTTCCCTCTTTCGCCTACAACCCTTGGCACAAGAACAGAGTCACATTGTATATCGTGTGCATGAGAGTCGATGCCGCGGTGGACCCCGATTTGACTCGGATCCATCCAAATGCACTCCCCGTGGTCACGAAGCAAAGCCATTGCACGAATGCGCTGATCGCGTGGAGCGTGGCGAAGCGCGCAGCCGTGGCCGCGATCCCGATAGTCGGTCCAATGGTGCGGGCAACTACCGGAAGCAAGCAGCCACGAAAGAGGGACTCCTCGATGATCGGTCCCAGCAACGCGTCGAGAAAAATCAAGTCCCACAAGTGGATCAAGTGAGTGGTTGGAGTCGTGGCATGAGCAATGAGGTCGACCCCAATTCCAAGCCCGATTCCGGTCACCAAGGCGGCACCAAGATGAATTCGAGTGGGCCAACTCCATCCCAGACGCTCCCAGGCGCCGCCTCCGTGCCGGAGTCGAATGATTGCCTACGACGAGCCGATTAGAGACAGGGAAATCGTGATCTGGAAAGGAAGGGTCGGATTGTCGAGTCTGGTCTGACTGAGTACATGCAGGTGAACTCCAATACGGAACATCATGGCTAGGAAGAAGACAAAAACGAAAAAGGAGCCGATTTCCGCGTAACTCAAAGCGACGCTTCCTTCGAGCGTAGACGGAAGCCTCGAGCGAGTGCGCTTTTCGAGGACGACCTTCGCTTGCGCAGAACCGCTCGTCCCATCAGTTTCTGCAGCAAGTGTCACGGCCGGCGAAGAACAGTGCACTGCTTTCTTTGTCGTGACTTTCATGTCAGGAATCTCGTCGGGTGGAACCTGTCACGCGTAGGTGCTGAAATTCCGGCACCATCTCAAAAGGATTGGCTGGCGGGCAGACCACCTCTGCGAGTTGGTCGATTCGCTCGGTAGAGGCGTTGCCGAGAAACTGCGCCCCGATTCGAATGTGCGTGATTCGGGTCGGGTTAAGTCCCATCAGACGCGCACAGGTGGCATCCGCCGCCACCGGATCATCGGCCAGGACAATTCGGTTGAGTCGCCGCGGATGTCCAGTTAGCGGCCCGTTTCCTTCCATTGCCACAATCGCATCGGCGATCACGAAGTGAACCGGCACTGTGGCGCAGACGTCGAGGATGCTTTCCTGAATGCCTTTCCAATGAAGAATGTTCTTTGGCCAGCCGTACTTCGCTCCTGGCACAACGCCGAACATGTTTTTCATGCTGAGGGTGACGCCCGACCAGTGATGCGTCTTCACTTTGGGCATGGAAACCACGAAATCGGCCTCCGACACCGTCCGGGGTAACCAAACATGTTGCATGCCCGTGTAGTTCGCGAGCAGGGGCGTCATGACCAGTTCGTCGCGGTTTAGGTCAACAAAAGGAACTTTCAGCTGGCGCAGTTCATCGGTGAAGCCGCTCTCGAGGAGAACTAGCTCCGTGTCCCTTTGGTGGCCAGGTCCTTCGCCGACCAGCAGGTTCTTTGCACCGAGGCGGCGGAAGCAGTCGACCGCAGCGGAAACTAGAAGAGGATGGGTGTTGATGTGGTTCCCGGGAATGTAATCCACCAGGTTGGGTTTCAGCAGAACAGTCTTTCCATGAACGTCTAGGTGAAAAAGCTCCAATCCGGAATCCAAAATACTTTCCAGGTTGTGAGAATAGGATTCGGCCCTGACAATCGCCACCCGGGAGCGCGTTTGCCTCCGATTTATGTGGTACTTGGGACGGTTCAGCAGGGCCGTAGTTGAGGCGCCGGTGGCCAGGCCGAGCGAGGCCGTCAAAAATGTCCTTCGATCAAGTTTCATGAGCCACTTGAAATGCGTTGTCCTCTTTGGCAGAACGGAGCGCGAGCAAAACGGCGGCGAGAGTCGCACCATCGTGAACCATGGCGTTGTCAACAACAGAAAAGAGGCGGTCGGTCAAAAGTGCCGTCGGACGCCCAAAGGCATCGAGGGCGAGGATAGTCCAGGCAAGGCTCCAGGGGGCGAAGCATGTCTCGGCGCGCCGCTCAAGCCAGTCAAGGCTAGAAGTTATGAAATGGTTCGGGGGTTCATTCAGTAGAGACAGCAGCGCCAGGGCTGTCACATCGGCATGGGGAGCAAGCGGAATTCCATAGACGACGCCGTTGCCGGCGTTCCATCCTCCAGCAGGGCAAACTCGGTCGTACAACATCTCCACGCCGCGCCGGATACGAAGTTGTACTGGGCCCTGATGTGAAATACCACGGGAATGCTTCAAGGCGAGGATTGAATAGGCAGTCGGAACCACCCAGCTAACCGTCTCCGGGATCCAGGGCCAGCCAAACTTGTCAGGATCAAAGCGGACGTAACGATCGCTGGTTCGGAACTTCCATTTCCATAGCCAATGTGATTCCCATCCTCGTGACTCGATCAGCCACTGGACAGCTCTGTCGGTCACCATCCCCTCAGCACTACAGCGGTTCAGAGCATAGAGAGCCATCCCGGTAAGTCCAGACCCTCCCTCCTCGTCACCACTGAAGGCTGGCCAGCTGCCGTTTGCATTCTGCACGTGAAGCAGGAAGTGGATAGCAGCGTCTCGTTCGCGGACCGAATTGGACGGCAATGCCAACAGGGCCAAGGCCGTGGGTTCGACGGCCGATTGCGCCGTACCTGCGCGGAAAGGCCAGCCGCCATCAGGCAGTTGGCGGTCGATCATCTCCTGAACGCAAGCGCCATTCAGCTCTGGAGTGTCGTGCACGCGTTGGGTTCTAGGGGAGAAACACCAGATTGTCAAATCTCCTGAAACTGTCTGAGAGAAACCGCAGAGGAGGTTAGTCATGAGGTATGAGATTGCCCAGAAATTGTTCGCAGTGTGCAGGTGGTAGTGGAACAGCCGAGCTTCACTGACAAGTTCCGGGCAGGGGGATGACAGTTGAGTGTGAATTGCGAGTCCGCGACCTGTTAGCCATGAATTATGCAATTGGTGAGATTGTTTTTCTTGGCCTGCGGTTTGGAATTGGTTTGCGTCCGGGCACACCTGAGCCTCGAACGGCAGCACAAAGCCGAGCGAAGTTAGCCATGAAGTTTGCGATTGGCAAAATTGTTTTCACGTGCTTAGCACTCGAGCGTTCGGGTCGTGTGCCGCGAGAGAGCCTCTGGCACAAGATCTTTCCCTGGCCCGCGCGGAGGGACCAAGATCGAAGTTAGCCATGAAAGATTCGATTGGCTGAAGAAATTGCAGGGAGCGATGGTACTTTGTCGGAGAATCTTTAAGAGTCCTTCTCTAAGGCGCCCTATCACCTTTCGTTGCAACAGAGTGGAGTCTCCACGCGAGCGTGATAGATGGTCCCGGTCTGGGCCCAGCACACAATCGAAGGAACCTTGTATTCCAAACGGCCCGCGCAGATGGGCCACGCCGGTCGAGTGCGTGTCCGAAGCTTTTGCGGTATGTTCTGCCCCCGCAGCGGAGGTGGGAACTGTGTTTCGATCGGCCGGGGAACTCGCAGAAGGGCTCCGTGACGCACGGTACGTGATCGATCCCGTCACGCTTCAGGTGGTGTACCTGGCCGCGAAGATGCAGAAACCGCTCTTGGTGGAAGGCCCGCCTGGGTGCGGAAAAACAGAACTGGCTTATGCGGTTGCGGCCGCCGCCGATACCACTGTGGAGCGCCTGCAGTGCTACGAAGGAATCACGGAAGAGAAGGCCATCGGTAAGTTTGATGAGTCCTTGCAGCGGCTCTTCCTGGAAACGCAAAAGGACTTCTTGGGCCAGGACTGGGAGGGAACCCGAAACCGGCTGCACTCCCTCGATTTCTTCGCCGAGGGTCCTCTGTTGCGAGCTCTCCGGCATAAGTGGAAGCCTTGCGTGTTGTTGATCGACGAGCTCGACAAAGTGGACCATGCCTTTGAGGCGCTGCTTCTAGAGATCTTGAGCGCATGGCAGATCACCGTTCCTAAGCTGGGGACGATCAAGGCCGAGATCGAAACAGTTCCTTTCGTCGTTTTGAGCTCAAACGAGGAGCGGCGCTTGGGCGACCCGTTGCGCCGGAGATGTCTGTATTTGCGTTTTGACTATCCCGCGGTCGATCGTGAAGTCGAAATCCTGGCCGCACGGAGCGAAAACCAGGAGGCACCGTTGCTCGCCCAGATGGCCGGTTTAGCGCACGCGCTACGCGGCTGGAACATGGAAAAACCGCCGTCGATCGCCGAAATGCTGGACCTGGCGCAGGCACTTCAAATCCTCGGTCTCAAAGAGATCATGCCGGAACAGAGAGACGTTCTCTTGCCATTGTTGGCCAAGACGGAAGGAGATCGAGGCAGACTTCTGCTCCGCGAGGGCTTCGAGGGCCTCATTGTGGATGCGAAGATGCACAGAGACAAACTCAATCGAAGAGGTGCCGTTGCTTGTGCCGTGGTTTGAGATCAAACAGATGAACACGATGGCGAAAGCTCTTCTTTTCCTAATCTGGTTCAGCGCGCCAGCCGCTTGGGCTACAGAGCCAGCAAGCGTCCGCGAATTCTCCGAACGATGTGCGGCATCCTACGCGACCGCATTCGAGGTCCCCGTGGAACTTGTGGAAGCAATCATCCAGGTGGAGTCAGGCTGGAACCCTTATGCGGTTTCCAGGAAGGGCGCGGCGGGCCTTATGCAGCTTATGCCCGCAACGGCAAGCCGGTTCGGAGTGCCAGACCGATTCAACATCGAAGAGAACATTCGAGGCGGAGTTGCTTACCTGGCTTGGTTGATCCGTCTGTTCAATGGCGATTTACGACTGGCCGTTGCCGCCTATCAAGTGGGTGAGTCTCAGATCCTTTCGCGGGGCCTAGCATACTCTTCTCGGGAGGTTTTTCTCTATGTGAGTCGCATAGCACGGTTGTACCGCGCCATGCGACGCGAGACCGCCCGGAGGCTTGCAGCGCAGAGCATTGCAACAGGACCTAGAGGTGGACAATGAAGATGCTTCGCGGACTTTGGCCTTTGTGTTTCTTTCTTGGAACGGGTGTGGCTCCTGCGCAAGTTCCCAAAGTCGAGCCGCGGATCGTTACCGAGACGGACCTGGAAGGGAAAGTCATGGTGGTCGAGGTGGCAGCCCGCTATGTCACTGCCATCCGATTGCCGGAGGTTGTGAACGCGGTCGTCGTGGGAGATTCTTCCGCGTTTCAAGTCGAGCATTCGGAACACGAGCCGAGACTCGTCTTCGTAAAGGCTCTCTCAAACAAGGACTCTGAGACGAACCTTCTGATTTCAACGGCAGGCGGACACGAAGTCAGTTTGCTGTTGATTAGCCGGGGAGAGAGCAATTCTCCAGATCGCACTCATGTTGATTTCCTGTTGAAATACGAGGCTTCCAGGGGATTTTTCGTCGCGCCCTCAGCGTTCCCTTTCGCATTGGTTGGAGCGACGGTCCCGTTGACGGAGGCCCGTGGGATCGAAGGTCGAGAAATCAAAGAACTCTCGAAGCCAGGAGACGGGGCGAGTTCGGCTTTTTCTGCTGCCGGAGATCCCTTGCCGAGTCGTAGTGATTCATCAGCGGAGGACATTCAAAGTCGCGGCCTTGACCAGTTTCTCGAACAGCAAGAGCGCGCACCGTTGCCGTTCCTGTACGGACAACGCGTAGGCGAAGAAATGGAGAGTGGTGACCGAGTCCGTGCCGGTGTCAGCCAGGTAATTGATGGAGGTCAGCAAGTGGTCGTCTTGTTCTCGGTCGTAAATCCGACCAAGCACGCGGTCCTGTTGATGCCGCCACAGGTGCAGCTCGGGGGAAGAACAACTTCGGGAAAGCTGATCCGGCACGAAAAATGGTCAACGGCCGAGCAGTTACAGGTGCTGAACTTTCGGCTGAACAGGCGCCGGTTGGGACCTTCCGAACGCGCCGACGGTGTCGTAGTGTTTGATCGTCCGCCATACAAGCAGTCGAACGAGATGCTTTTGTTGCAGGTGGCGGAGTCGGGGGCTGTGGACCGCCCCGCCTTGGCGCCAATTGGGTTCGGGGTGAGCAGCTCGTGGGAGGACGAAAATGGCAGAGGAAAATGAGAAAAAGACCACGGGCGCTCCAGAAGCCAGCCCTGCAGAAGAGCCGTTGATCGATGAAACTAAAGTTTCCTCTCGTCCCGGATGGCGTGAAATCTTTCGTCAAGCCTTCGACAAGGCGCGACGGGAACATCAAGTCACGAATCGGCGCGAACTGGGGCGCGACCGGAGTCGTTCGCTCTTTCTGGTAGCAGGGGCTGCCATTGCGGTACTCCTCGTGTTTCTAGGTGTGTTTTCCTCCTCTAACACGGCGAGGAAATCGACGGACTCTAGGCGAGTGGGAGCTCCCGACCTGGGACGTAGGGTGACTCCGGGCCAGCAGGCGACTGACCAAACGGGATCGGTGACACCGCTGTTGAACGCACAAACCGGGCAGCCAGAGGCCCCGGTGAGCCAGGGTGTTACTCCTGAAGATGTGGGCAGAACGGCGCGACCTTCGCAGCCGGTTATTGGAGTGCATCCAAAGTCTCCGGCCATGCCAGTCCCCAAAAGTGTGGGGCCGTACGCGCTGGGAAAGATTGATTTTTCGGATACCGGAGGGATCCAAACAGCGCCCGCCCCTTCCAATTCATCCGTGCAGTCGGCGTCAGATGACCTTCGTAAGCCTTCACTGGTGTTCGTTCGAAATGCGCAAAGCAATCCCGCAAGTGTCGGCGCGAGAGTGGCTACGACCGCGCTGGAGGAAAATCCGGTCATTCTGGATTTGCCCCCAGGGACAAGATTGGTCGCCCGGCTGCAGTCAGTTGTGAGTAGTGCCATCAAAACGCCGGTTGTGGCGGCCATCGAGTACAACTATGAAAAGGGTGGACAAATTGTTGTGCCTGCAGGCGCAAAAGCGCTCGGAAACCTTCAACAAGCCGACCGCTCAGGATATGTGGCGATCCGGTTCGACACGATGCAGATGCCAGACGGAACCACGGAAAAGATCGACGCCACAGCAATGAGCCTGACTTACGGACCCCTCAAAGGCAATGTTAATGGGAGAAGGACAGGGACCCGATTTCTCGTGCGAACGTTTACCGGTCTCGGGACAGCGGCAACATATTTGGTGGGGGCGGGCGGCAGCAGCGGTTTCAACGGGCCACTTTCGGAGAGCGCCCTTCTCCGCGACCGGATCGCCACAAATATCGGAATTGCGGGAGACCAGGAACTGAATGGCCTGGCCTTCAATCAAAACATCGTTGTCACCGTGCCGGGAAACACGAGGTTCTACATTGTAGTTGAAAAAAGCACTGCATCGGACGGAGGACCGGTGCGACCAGCCACAATGCAACAGGCGAACAATGCACCCCTCCCTACGGCAGAGGAGCTCCGCCAGCTCTTGCAGCTCAGGCGGGAGCTAAGCGAAATGGTTCAGCAAGCGGGCACGCAAAGCACTGCGCCGCAGGTGCCCCAGCAATAGCGAGGGTGATTCGGGGAATGGAGCCCAATTGGAAACCGCTCGTAGACAAGCTCGGCGAGGAGCGCTGCGTCGGCTTCATGTTCATGGGGCGGGTAAACGGGATCAACTTGTACAAGCATGGCATCGCCCGGAAGTATTTGAACCTTGATGATTCAGGACAGTGTTACGTCTGCCGCGAGAAGTGGCGCTTCGAGAAAGCCGACTTTGACGCCCAACTCGGAAAGGTGGAAGCGGTTCTCGCTCAACTCGGGGAGACTTTGAAAAGTGTCTACGATGTGTCCTACATCGAGCAAAAGAAAAAGGCGTTGCAAGGAGCTGGCATTTCGC